>Ga0213863_10000115_pt1 | contig 60697 bp, 59 predicted proteins | sample PICome_8_FD_160128 | JGI IMG/M metagenome (GOLD analysis project Ga0213863, IMG submission 160128) | Coastal seawater microbial communities near Pivers Island, North Carolina, United States - PICO497 | ecosystem: Environmental > Aquatic > Marine > Coastal | place: USA: North Carolina...
CTGTCGCGATTACCTGCTCGACATAGGCGTCAATATCGAGCGAAGCGATACTGTCGTTAAGCTGGTTAACTTCACGCTGAGAGAGTAAACCCGGAGCCGGCTTCTGCTCTAAATCGGTATCGGGAAACGACGAAAATTCTTTCGCCAAGCTCTCCGCAATGAAGAACAAACGATCCCCTTCAATCACTTGATTTGCCACAACTTTGGACTGTCCTGAAAATACAGGTACTCTAGCCACTTGTTAGATCATGCGCAATTGAACCCATGCCCGATATCCGTGTTGCACTACTCACTATTTCAGATACGCGGTCGCTGGCCGACGACAAGTCCGGCGATTTACTGGCGCGCTTCCTCGCCACCGACAAGCACCACCTAGCCGACCGCCAACTGGTGCGCGATGACATCTACGCCATACGCGCCCAAGTTTCCCAGTGGATTGCAGATTCTCAGGTGCAAGCCATTATCACTACCGGTGGCACAGGCTTTACGGGCCGGGATAGCACCCCGGAAGCCATTGCACCTCTCTTCGACAAACACATCGAAGGTTTTGGCGAGTTGTTTCGCCAACTGTCTTATGACGATATTGGCACATCGACAATTCAATCGCGCGCGCTCGGGGGCTTGGCCAACGGCACCCTCATTTTCAGTCTGCCGGGATCTTCAGGCGCCGTGACCCTTGGCTGGGAAAAAATCTTGCACAACCAGTTAGATATCAACTTTCGACCGTGCAACTTCGCCGAACTCATCCCACGTTTCTTAGAACGCTAGACGTCGTACCGCTCAATAACTTAATGCCCGATACTGGCTGAAGACTGTTTGCGCCAGTACACTGTCGATCAAATACCGCGACGTCCTATGCAGGAGTACAGACATGAGCGAATCCATCTACATTCTCGGTGCAGCCCGCACGCCAATTGGCAGCTTTCAAGGCAGTTTAGCCAAACAAAGTGCCCCAGCACTTGGCGCTCACGCCATTCAAGGTGCGCTCGCCAACGCCGGGGCTGAGGCCAGCGAGGTCAACGAGGTGATTATGGGCAACGTGGTAAGTGCCGGCCTGAAACAAGCACCAGCCCGTCAAGCCATGCGCATGGCAGACATGCCCGACGGTGTCGCTGCGACAACGCTGAACAAGGTCTGTGGCTCAGGTATGAAAGCCACCATGATGGCGATGGATCTGATCGCCGCAGGCAGCGCCGATACCGTCGTCGCCGGTGGTATGGAAAGCATGAGCAATGCACCCTATCTGCTGCCTAAGGCCCGAGGCGGGCTGCGCATGGGGCATGCCAACATGCAGGATTCGCTGTTCACCGACGGCCTGGAAGACGCTGAGACCGGCGGTTCCATGGGATCATTTGCCCAAGGCACCGCCGACAGCCACCAACTGACTCGTGAAGCCATGGACGCCTACGCAATCGAATCGGTGAATCGCGCACTGCAAGCCATCGAGCACAAAAGTCTGGCCGCCGAGATTTCCCCGATGGACATTGATGGAGTTGCGGTGAGCGACGACGAACAGCCGGGCAAAGCAAAGATTGACCGCATTCCGACATTGCGGCCCGCGTTCAAAGCCGACGGCACGATTACCGCTGCAAACGCCTCATCCATTTCCGATGGCGCATCGGCACTGGTGCTGACGCGGGAAAGCAACCTCAACGGTCGTAATCCGCTGGCCCGCATTGTCGCCCATAGCACGCATTCCATTCACCCCAGCGAATTCACGTTAGCGCCCATTGGCGCCATCGAGAAATTGCTGGAGAAGACAGGCTGGAGCGCCGATTCTGTTGATTTATTTGAGATCAATGAGGCATTCGCGATGGTCACCATGCTGACCATGCAGGCACTGAACTTGCCCCACGAAAAGGTCAACGTCTACGGTGGCGCATGCGCCCAAGGTCACCCCATCGGCTCTACCGGCAGCCGTCTGATTGTGACCCTGGCCCATGCCATGCAGCAGCAGGGTAAGAGTCGTGGCATCGCGGCTCTGTGTATTGGCGGGGGAGAAGCCACGGCAGTGGCGCTGGAGCGTACCTAACCAGCGGCGAAGCAGGCACCGGTGCAAACAGGCGTCCAAAAAAGTAGGCGCGGTAACGCACCGCAACCCAGCGAGCCAATGTGTTATCGAACAGGAACAGTTTTGTGAGCAAACTGACGTGAAGCAACAACGAACTCCACTACCCATTATTGTTGGCAGCGGCGGTATCAGCCCCGCAGGGCGCGTCTCGTTTAACCACGCCTACCGACGCATGGTGATCGACTCGCTTCCTGCGGCAAAGCGCGAAGCTACGCTAAGCAGCCTCGCCAAACTGATGGGGTTGGCCAGTGCCGGGCATCCAGACCTCGACGGCGCGACACAGCAGCAAATTCTTGACGGTACCCTCGTGCGAAAAATTGAGCACTTCGATGTCGAACGTGTCGCTTGGAACAACGCGATGTCCCTTGGCAATGTGAGCGACAGCGAGCAAACCTTCGTGGTCGCCAAACGCCAGCTGCCACAAACGTTGCCCGAAGGCTGGAACGTCTCGGCGCTGGACGACAAAACCGTTTTGGTGAGATGCCGCGGCGACCTTAATGTTTTAGTGCAAGACCTGCGACCCAGCAAGGTCACCAGTGCGGGTCAGCTGCCCACCGGGTTCGATCCTGCGGCCCTATACCCCAGCCGCAGTCATCCACGCGGCTTACAGATGACCGTCTATGGCGCGTCAGATGCCTTGCGCTCCACCGGCTTCACTATCGATGAACTGAAAAGCTTGGTCCGCCCCGATCAAATCGGCGTGTATTCGGGATCCGCGATGGGCCAACTGGACCAAGACGGCTACGGCGGTTTGATGCAAAACGCGTTGACTGGCAAACGTCCAACCTCCAAAAACCTTGCCCTAGGCCTGGCGGAAATGCCCGGCGACTTCGTCAATGCCTACGTCTTGGGTTCTGTGGGTGAAACCGCTGGCATCATCGGCGCCTGCGCCACATTTTTATACAGCGTCAAACGCGGTATGGACGAAATACGCAGCGGCAGCAAGCGCATCGTCATCGTCGGCAATGCGGAAGCCCCGGTAAACCCCGCGGTCATCGAAGGCTATCGAACCATGGGAGCACTTACGGAAGACGAAGCCTTGATGGCCCTGGACAACAGCACACAGCCAGACAACCGTCGAGCCTGCCGCCCGTTCTCGAGCAATGCAGGGTTCACCTTAGCCGAATCCTCGGTGTGGATGGTACTGATGGACGACGCATTAGCCATGGAAAGTGGCGCCCGTGTACTGGGCTCCGTCGGCGATGTCTTTGTTAACGCCGATGGCTACAAAAAATCCATTCCCGGCCCCGGCATTGGTAACTACGTTACCGTCGCGAAAGCGATGGCGGCGGCTAGAGGTATGTTGGGCGAGGACGGATTACGAACCAGCACCTATATGCACGCCCACGGCACCGGCACACCCCAAAATCGGGTCACGGAATCAGCGATCATGAGTGAGGTCGCCAAGGCGTTTGGCATACCCCGCTTGAGCATCGCTGCGATCAAATCCTACGTCGGACATTCGCTGGCACCGGCAGGCGGAGATCAGCTCTCGGCCATTCTCGGTGCATGGCAGGACGGCATCGTTCCGGGCATCAAGACCATTGATCATATTGCCGACGATGTCGCCCAAGAGAACCTGCACTTCCCACTGCAGGACGAAAAACGGGACATCGCCAGCATGCGCGGTGCCTTCGTGAACTCCAAAGGCTTCGGCGGCAACAATGCCACAGGCTTTTTTATGTCACCCAAGCAAACCGAGCAGATGTTGGAAAAACGCTATGGCACGCAAGCGTTCGCAGCGGCCAAGCAACGCCAAGAGGCGGTAGAGAGCTCGGCACAGGCTTACAACGCCAAAGCCGATGACGGCGATATTGCGCCCATCTACCGGTTTGGCGAGGGTGTGTTAGAAGGTAAGGACCTGACGCTTACCGACCGCAAGATCAGCGTGCCGGGCTTTGAACAGGCTATCGAGCTGTCGGACGACAATCCGTTTGACGACATGACCTAGCAGAAAGACTCGGGCCTAATGCAGCGACCCTTGATGCTCGGCCAGCAGCGTGTTCACCCGAGCCTTGGCTTCTTCGACCAGGGAGTTACGCTCACACAGTTCAACACAGCGGATGTATTCCTCCAACGCCGCATCCGACTCACCCAGCTGCTGGCTGTACTCGCCCCGCTCAAAGTGCACCATTCCCAACAGATTGGGTTCTGCATGGGCCAATGCCACCTGATAATCTGACACCGCCAACATACCGCGCCAGTTTTGCAAACGCAGGTTGTACGCCTTCAGATTATTCAACATTCGAAAAGCGATCATCATCGCGTTGGCATTTGAGAACAACTCGTCGGCAGGCACACCCTCCGGGCGCGGCAAACTGTCGCGCCGAACCACGCCAAGCCCGATTGGGTCGATCAGCTGATCGTTCACCTCCAACAAAAAGTGTCCGGGATAGTTCACCCCGGCGGCCCGCATCCCGAGCACTCGAGCCATCGCAATCACCAGCACCGCCACCACAATCGGCAAGGCCTGATGTTGCTGCAACAACCAGTCAATACTGCTGTGGGTGAGGTCTACCTCTGTCAAAGCCCCCTGCCCAAAGCCTTGACCATCCAGAAAGACCAGCAGAGCCTTAACATCGTCAACGCCATCAGCCCGGGCCGTTTCCGCAAGTTTGAGAACCTGCGCCCGCGTCTGCTCAGCATCAAGATGCTCGTCAATCACACGAGCCACCAACAACGCCGCATCCAGCTCACTGGCGTCGTCGTCTGACAGCCTGGCGAAACCGGCTAACAAATCGCTTTTGCGGATCTGTTCTGGTGACTCGTGTTGCATGATTAACCCTTTGCGTTAGGCAGGAAACAGCGTTTCCTTTACAGGCTAGTGTTCCCGGGTTTTGCTGAACACCACATCGGGCCAACGGTCTTGAATCACCTGCAAGTTCACCCGACTGGTCGCCAGGTAGGTGAGATAGCCGCCGCCATCAATGGCCAAGTTCTCTTCATTCTTTTTGCGGAAATCTGCCAACATCTTTTCATCATCGCAGCGAATCCACCGCGCAGTAAACGTGCTGGTGTTCTCCCAAATGCATTCCGCCCGATACTCATCGCGCAAACGAAACGCAACCACATCGAACTGCAGCACGCCAACCGCGCCGACAATTAGCTCGTTTTTGGTCAGCGGCTTAAACATCTGAGTCGCGCCCTCTTCCGCCAGTTGCTGCACACCCTTTTCGAGCTGCTTGCCACGCAGCGGATCTTTAACCCGAACCCGACGAAACAGTTCCGGTGCAAAGTTCGGGATACCAATGAATTCGTGGTTCTCACCTTCTGAAAACGCATCACCAATTTGAATGGTGCCGTGATTGTGCAAACCAATAATGTCCCCGGCAAAAGCCTCCTCGGTTTGCACCCGATCACCCGCCATAAAGGTCACCGCATCGGCGATGCGTATGTCCTTACCAAGCCGTTGATGGCGTACTTTCATGCCTTGACGATACGTGCCCGAACACACCCGTAAGAACGCGATACGGTCACGGTGTCTGGGATCCATGTTCGCTTGAATTTTGAACACAAAGCCTGAGAAGGCTGGCTCTTCCGGTGCTATGACCCGATCGTGAGTCGCCCGCGGCTGAGGTTTGGGTGCCAGTTCGACAAACCCATCCAACATCTGCTGAACACCGAAATTGCCCAAGGCCGTGCCAAAGTACACGGGGCTGACCGTCGCATTTTCAAAGTCTTGCTGATCAAAGTCATGACTGGCACCACGGACCAAGTCAATTTCGTCGACAAAATCGTCGTAATCCATGCCCAGCAGTTCACGCGCCTCGTCGCTGTCTAACCCTTCTATGACCCGATAAGCGTGAATGTGGTGACCCTGACTCTTTTCAAAGCACACCAGCCGGTCCGCCGCCAGTTCGTAGATCCCCTTAAACTGCTGGCCCATGCCAATCGGCCAATTCATTGGGGCGCACTGGATCTGCAAGATGTCCTCAATCTCGTCCAAAACCTCAATCGGGTCGCGAATTTCCCGATCGAGTTTGTTGATGAAGGTGATGATCGGCGTATCGCGCAAACGACAAACCTCCATCAACTTGATGGTGCGCGGCTCAACACCCTTGGCACCGTCAATCACCATCAGCGCAGAATCCACGGCGGTAAGGGTGCGATAGGTATCCTCAGAAAAATCTTCGTGCCCGGGCGTATCGAGCAGATTCACGGTTCGGCCCTCGTAAGGGAACTGCATCACCGAGGTGGTTACCGAGATACCACGCTCTTGCTCCATGGTCATCCAGTCGGAGGTCGCGTGCCGATCAGACTTGCGAGACTTCACCGTACCGGCCAACTGAATCGCGTTGCCGAACAACAGCAGTTTTTCCGTCATGGTGGTTTTACCCGCATCCGGGTGCGAGATGATGGCGAAGGTTCTGCGCTGCTGAATTTGCTGAAGAAATTCCGAACTCATAGGGATTGGATCCTGCGGGTATACACCGATACGTACATGATTGATGTACACCAAAACGGCGTGGACACCGTGTCCACCGATTTTAGCAAACTCTGACCGCGAGTTATGGACAGACTTCCATACATCGTCGATTTTTTTGGCACCCTAAACCGAATTTAGTCAAACAGACTGCCATTCAAGACCCATCAAAATCGCGTCTTCGCGGCCACCGCCTAACGGGTAGTAGTCTTTACGCCGCCCGATCTCTTGCATGCCTGCCGATGTGTACAGCTGCCGAGCTGGCGTGTTGCTCTGCCGCACTTCGAGAAAGAGTTTGTTGGCGCCTTGCTTCGCCATGGCCATCAGGACGCTATCCAAATAATCAGCCGCTAGGCCCTTGCCCTGCTGGGTGGGTGCCAGACAAAAATTCAACAGTTCTGCCTCGTCTAGGATCAAGGTAAGCACCGCATGGCCTATTACCCCTTCTTCCAGCAGCAAGACATAGCACCGATAGCCCTTGGTTTGAGCGGATAAGCAATCTGCGAAGGTCTGATGGGACCAAGGATCTGGGTAACACGACACTTCGGTCTCAAGCACTTTGGGCAGGTCTGTCAAGACCATGGGTCTGAGTATGGTATCAGGGGGTGTTGCTGTCATCAGGACTGGCGGTCAAGACTGACGGACTGACTCAAGACTTCCAATCACACGTTGCCACAATGCCCGTTTCGCGTCTCCTTGAGTGAGGGTTTGTGCCAGCGCATCCACTGCCAACCAATGGTCGGTACTTGCCGACAGCCAGGGTTTGAGCACCGCAGCGGCACCGGTGGACACCAATACCGCAGTGCTGCGCGACAACATGTCATGCTTTTCGCAAAACACCGTGATGGCCCGCTCTGGCGTACCCGCCGCTTCCACAATAGGCCACCGGAACTGGCTATTGCGCACCGCGTTCTTTAGCGGCGACCGATTCATCACCCACTGCGCCGCGCCGGCAACGTCTTGCAGAAAACGCAGTTCTAAGGCCGAGAGTTCGGTCTCACCAACGTAAATCAGCGCCGGTGTCGCGACAAAGTTCAGTTCGACTCGAACCAGTGCCGGGGCTTCTGGCTGGGGCATCGACGGCCGCGGTTCGTCAGCAACTGCCAAGGCAGGTGTCGCTTCTTCCCTCTTGGCTGCGGTTAAAGCTGCCCGTGCGGCCGCAGCGGGATTCGCTAACGGCGTTGATCGTGGATCCTGAACAGGCGCTGGCAAAACGTCGGCGCCTGCGGTTCGAGTGGTAAACACGTCGATCCCCATATCCTGAAGCATGCGTCGTTGGCGCTTGCTCAAGAACGGTTCATTGGATGGGTTTACTTGGGACATAACGTCGGTGACGCCTTGGAAAGATGGACTATATGCTAACCGAAGCCTTGGTCTGACGGGATTGTTTTTGACGTTCCCCCGCGCGCCAGTGGTGAATGCGCTCTGCGGCCATCACCGCCGCCCAAAGGCTGTAGATGAAGACGTCCGCATAACCGTCTTTGCGCAACCACAGCAGATGCAGAAGGGCCAAGGGTACGGCCAGATAGACCCAGCGATGCAATTGCTTCCAGCGTCGTCCAAGCCGACGCTGCCAACCCCGAGTCGAGGTGACGGTCAGCAGCCCAAGGATGATTAGGCTGGCCATGCCCAAGGTAATGTAGGGGCGCTCGATTACTTCACGCAGGAATACCCGCCACTGCAACTCGGCGTAGAAGACCGCGAACACGAGGGCATGAGTTACGACAAACACGAAGGCGAAGACGCCAATCAGACGCCGACTGCGGATCAATACAGGCCATTTCAATTGGCGGCTGAGCGGGGTCACGGAAAACGCGCTGAGCAGCACGATCAGCGACCACTCACCCAAGTAGTGGATTAGGCCCTCAACCGGATCAGCGCCGAGGCCGGAACCAACCTGCAAGGTTTCGAGGTAGACCCGATAGGCCAGCCAGCACCATGGCACCAACAGCGCTGAGACGATGATGGGTTTGAGATAGCGAGCCAACTCAACGCGCCTTAGTAGTACTTACGCAAATCCATGCCAGCGTAAAGACCCGCAACCTCATCGGCATACCCATTGAACGGCAGTGTGGGGCGCCGATTCGCATTGAACAGCGAACTGGGCAAGCGTCGTTCTGAGGCCTGACTCCAACGTGGGTGCGATACCGCAGGATTGACGTTGGCATAGAACCCATATTCGCTGGCCTGAAGTTGCTTCCACGTGTTGATGGGTTCGCGTTCGGTAAAGCGAATGCTGACAATGGACTTGATGCTCTTAAAGCCATACTTCCAAGGCACCATCAATCGCCAAGGCGCGCCATTTTGATTGGGTAGATCCTTGCCGTAGAGGCCGGTGACCATCAACGTCAGTGGGTGATTGGCCTCATCCATACGCAGGCCTTCGATATAGGGCCAATCGATGCTTGAGAAAAAACCCTGTTGTCCGCGCATTTCTCTGGGCCGATACAGGGTTTCAAATTCAACAAATTTCGCGTTCCCCGTTGGCTCAAACTGGGACAGGATGTTGCTCAGCGGAATGCCCATCCAAGGCACCACCATGGACCAGGCTTCAACGCAGCGGAAGCGGTAAATCCGCTCTTCAACATCCATTCCCTTAATAATGTCTTCAAAGGCGAAGGTGCCGGTCTTATTTGCTTCACCAGATACCGTGACGCTCCACGGATCGGTGGTCATCTCGTGGGCATAGGTAGCGGGATCGCTTTTATCGGTGCCGAACTCGTAGAAGTTGTTGTATTGAGTAACGATGTTTTCCGGGGTGATCTCGTCATCGTCCTGCAAACCCGCACGAGCCGAATGCGGCAACGCCAAGCCTGTAAGACCTAGGGCACCCGCGGCGATGAATTCGCGGCGGCCGTGATAAACGTCCTCTGGCGTAATCTCAGAGCTGGCAATCGCGGCTGGCTTACGAATCAACATCCTTTTTCTCCGACTTTTTAGCGATGGGCACATGCGCGCCCTGTATTTTCCCCCACAGGCTTTTTCCGGGACCGGACGCGGCGTAAACCAGCGCCATACCCAACATCACCATGGGAGGATCGATCATGGCAACGGCAAAGCCCATCGAAATCAGCACCAGTGTGACAAATGGGATCCGCTCTCGTAGGTTGATTTTTTTCGGGGAAAAATACTCGTAGTTACTGACCATCAACAGCGCCGCAGTGACGGTCAAGGCAGCGAACACCAGCGCGACAAATACTGGTGGTTGGCTCATGCCTTGCTCCAGAGCGACCCAAATACTGAACACGATCAGTCCCGCGGCTGCAGGGCTGGCCAAACCGGTAAAGGAGCCCTCTTCGCCGTCGACGTTGAAACGCGCCAGACGAAGCGCTGCGCAGGCCATGTAAGCGAAGGCTGCTACCCACCCCAGCTGCCCCAATGCAGAGAGACCCCAAGAGAAAGCGACCAAGGCAGGCGCCACGCCGAAGGCAACTAGGTCGGACAGGCTATCGTATTGCGCGCCGAAGGCGCTTTGAGTGCCGGTCATGCGCGCGATCCGCCCATCGGCACCATCGAGCATCATGGCGATGAAGATCGCCAAACATGCCGCCAGCGGCTGCCCGTTCATCGAGGTCACGATGGCATAAAAACCGGCAAACAATGACCCAGTCGTAATCAGATTTGGCAGCAAAAACACACCGCGTCTGCCCAGACCACGCTGGGCACCCTTGGTTGCGGCGTCGGCATCTTGGGACTCATCTTTGTCTTCGCTGACGATTTGCAAAGCCGGCTTCTCATCGTTATTCATGAGGTTCCTCGTAAATGACGGGAGGGAGTCATCGCAGAATGGGCTCCCGACTCTCTACTGTCGCAATAAGCGGCCAAGATACAAGTGTTTTTTTGATCGGTCTCAGTGTTGGGTGAACTGTGTAGCGCACCCAACACCGAACAGGCAGGAGAAATCAGTTGCTTTAGTTGACTTCTTTGTTGACCAGACGATTCGCCTGAATCCAAGGCATCATGCCGCGCAAGCGCTCACCGACTTCTTCGATGGGATGCTCTGATGTGATGCGACGCATGGCTTTGATGCTGGGCGCACCGGATCTGTCTTCCAGAACAAACTCTTTGGCAAAGTTACCGGTTTGAATTTCGGTCAAAATACGCTTCATCTCGGCCTTGGTTTCTTCGGTCACGACGCGAGAGCCGCGAGTCAAACCGCCATACTCCGCGGTATTGGATACCGAGTACCACATATTCGCGATACCGCCCTCGTAAAGCAGGTCAACGATCAGCTTCAGCTCGTGCAAGCACTCAAAATAGGCCATTTCTGGGGCATAACCGGCTTCGACCAGCGTTTCAAAACCGGCTTGAACCAGCGCGGTCGCACCACCGCAAAGCACCGCTTGCTCACCAAACAGGTCGGTTTCGGTTTCTTCACGGAATGTGGTTTCAATGACACCCGCGCGACCACCGCCGTTCGCTGACGCGTAGGAAAGCGCAATGTTCTTGGCCTGACCGGTGGCGTCTTGGGCGATCGCGATCAAACTCGGTACACCGCCGCCTTCAACATAGGTTGATCGAACCGTGTGGCCAGGACCCTTGGGCGCGATCATGATGACGTCAAGGTCGCTGCGCGCCTCAATCAGCTCAAAATGCACATTGAAACCGTGAGCAAATGCGATGGCCGCATTTTCTTTCAGGTTAGGCTCGATTTCCTCTTGGTACAGTGCCGCCTGCAGCTCGTCTGGTACCAACACCATGACCAAGTCAGCGCCTTGTACTGCTTCGGCGACTTCCGCAACCTGAAAGCCTGCATTTTCAGCCTTCGGCCAAGAACCGGAGCTTTTACTGCGCAGACCTACGACGACGTTTTCGACGCCAGAATCGCGAAGGTTATTGGCGTGGGCATGGCCCTGAGAACCGTACCCTACGATGACTACCTTCATCTTTTGAATAATGGATAGATCCGCGTCTTTGTCGTAATACACCTGCATGGTTTTTTCCCGTGAGTTAGTTTTGGTTGTTTGGTTAGAGTGAAATTTACGGCGCCAATACCTGGTCGCCACGGCCTACGCCGGAAACGCCAGAGCGGGCGACTTCGAGTATCGTTGCGTTAACGCCGCTGTTATCAATTGCGCTGACGAAGGCGTCGAGTTTGTCGCTGGGACCAACCAGCTGAATCGTATAGGTCTGCGCCGTTACATCGACGATCTGTCCCCGAAAAATGTCCGCAGAGCGCTTGATCTCAGATCTGGCGGTGCCTTCCGCGCGAACCTTAATCAACAGCAGTTCTCGTTCTACGTGATCGCCCTCGCACAGGTCTACCACTCGAACCACTTCGACCAGCTTGTCGAGCTGCTTCATGATCTGCGTAATGGTTTGCTGGTCACCGCTGGTGGTGAGCGTTAAACGGGACAGCGTCGAATCTTCCGTCGGGGCCACGGTCAGGGATTCAATGTTGTAATTGCGCTGGGCAAAAAGCCCGACCACACGGGACAGGGCGCCGGGTTCGTTTTCCAGCAATACGGCAAGAATGCTTCTCACGACGAGGCCTCCTGAGTTTTGCTCAAAATCATGTCGTTCATCGCGCCACCCTTAATCGCCATCGGGTAGACGTGTTCGTGCGGATCTACCCACACATCGACGAATACCAGGCGATTCTTGTTTTCCTCTGAGAACGCGGCTTCCATCGCCGCGTCCAGCTCCATGGCGTCGCTCACGCGAATCCCCACATGGCCGAAGGCTTCCACCAAGGTTTTGAAATCCGGCAGAGAATCGCTGTAGGTGCTCTGCGAGTGACGGCCACCGTACTGCATGTCCTGCCACTGCTTAACCATGCCTAGGGCCTGATTGTTCAAGTTAATGATCTTGATCGGCAGACCGTACTGCAGGCAGGTTGAGAGCTCTTGCATGTTCATCATGAAGGAGCCTTCACCGGTTACGCAGGCGACGACGGAGTCTGGATTACCCATTTGTACGCCCATGGCAGACGGCAGACCAAAGCCCATGGTGCCCAGGCCGCCCGAATTGATCCAACGTCTGGGCTCGTCAAAATGATAATACTGGGCAGCGAACATTTGATGCTGACCCACATCAGAGGTGACAAAGGCATCGCCCTTGGTCACGCGGTACAGCGTTTGAACCGCAAGCTGGGGTAAAATGCTCTGACCCGCTGCCGGCTGCATGTTGTGGTTCAGACCGTGCGCACTGCGCCACTGGTCAATCTGTTCCCACCACTTAGCCATATCCTGTTGCTGTTTTTCTTTTGCGCTTGGGTCACGCTCGGCATCTCGTGCCTGATAGGCGTCCCAAAGCGCATTTAGCGCCCATCCGGCATCTCCCACCAGCGCAATATCCGCACGAATGATCTTGTCCACAGAAGCTGAGTCCACATCCAAATGTACGATGGTGGCCTTTGGCGAGAATTTGTCCGGACTGTTGGTCACTCGATCGTCAAAACGAGCGCCCAGCGCAAAAATCAGATCGGTTTCGTGCATGGTCATGTTGGCTTCGTAGGTACCGTGCATACCCAACATACCCAAACTTTGAGGGTCACTGCCCGGATAGGCGCCCAAGCCCATCAAGGTCGAGGTCACCGGTACGTTCGCGGCTTTCACCAACGCCCGCAAAGAGTCCTCGGCATCTGCCTGAATCACACCACCGCCCACGTAAAACACCGGTCGTTTTGCCGCCAACAAGGCCTCGATCGCCAGATTCACCTGATGACTGTCGCCCTCAAACGCGGGCTTGTAGGAGCGCATGGCTACTGTGCTGGGATATTCGTACGCATAAGTAGCACTCGGATCGGTCGTGTCCTTGGGCACATCGATTACCACCGGACCGGGACGACCCGTCGTGGCGATGTGAAACGCCTTCTTCACCACGCCGGGTATTTCCGAGGCATCACGCACCATGAAGCTGTGCTTCACAACGGGACGGGAAATACCCACCATGTCGGTTTCTTGAAACGCGTCGGTACCAATCAAGTCCCTGGGAACCTGACCGGAAATGACCACCATGGGAATACTGTCCATGTAGGCGGTTGCAATACCTGTGATGGCATTGGTTGCGCCGGGACCCGAGGTCACCAGAACGACACCGGGATCGCCGGTTGAACGCGCGTAGCCATCGGCCATATGGGTCGCCGCCTGTTCATGGCGCACCAAAATGTGCTCAATTTTCTGCTGACGGAAAATGGCATCGTATATGTGCAGGGCAGATCCACCGGGATACCCGAAGATGTATTCCACACCCTCGTCCTGCAGCGCACGGATGAGCATATCGCCTCCGGACAGCATTTCCGCCATGTCTCGACCTCTTTGTACTTTATGTTTCGTAATGTTCGTTGGCCATCGCAAGTGATCCCAAGGAATCACTGCAGCAAAAACCTATTTTGCGCACCGCACTCGATCAGCCAACCAACCACATGTTTCGACGCTGTTTCGACCAACCTTTGCGACCGCAATGGCAAAGACGGAATGTGCTCGTAAGCTATTGATTTTGATATGGACTCATTGAGGTTTTGAATCAGTTTCATCACCCCAAATTGCGCAAGCGCGCTATTCTTGTGATTCAGCGCCGACATGTCAATGAACGCTTGGTGCTCGCTAGGCTATCCGGCAGATAAATGTGGCCATTCGACCCGTCTGAGCCCCCTGACCCTGCGCATGCATTGCCTGCCGGTGGGAATAGAATGCCGCACTGGCGTAGGTACACAGGCCGCTTTGGGACACTGACCGAACCCCACCAGCTTGCAGTTGTCGCTGGGCTAGCAACGGCAGATCCACCAGTCGTTTGTCGCTGTCCGTAGAATGGGGATACACGGCTTCCGCGCAGATACGCTTTATCGGACGCCATACGTCCTCTCCGACCTCAAAGTAGGCCCTACTGATGCAAGGGCCCACCCACGCATGAAGATCACTTGGTTCGGCGGACATAGCGCGCACCAGCTCAGGCAGCACCCCTGCCACCAAGCCGCGCCATCCGCCGTGGGCCGCGCCAACGACAGTTCCTAAGGTGTTCGTCATCACCACCGGCACGCAGTCGGCACTTTGAATGGCTAGGGCCAACCCCGGTTCATCGGTCCACATGGCGTCGGCCCGGGGTGCGGCGGTTAGATCCGAGTCGGCACCGACATAGACGCAGTCACTGCCGTGAACCTGATCCAGCCACTGCACCTCGACTGGCTCAGCAGGGGTTTGACCGTCGCCTTGACTGTGGCGCTGACTGTGGCGCTGACTGCGGCATTGTCCGCCAATCAAGCGAGCCAGCCCTTGCCGATTGCGCTGCACCAACGGGGGCACATCGCCAACGTTTATACCGAGGTTGTTCTCCGCCAAAGCCGGCGTCGTGCTGTATCCGCCATATCGGGTACTGGTACCGGCAACAATATTGTCCGACACCTGCCAATCAGACCGGACCCAAGCGTGGTCAGTTTGCATCCTCGGCCAGTGCCTCCATCAGCTGTTGCAGGTCATCGGGTATCGGCGCAGTAAATCTCAGCCCCTTGTTCGTTGCCGGATGTAAAAAATCCAGCTTGAACGCATGCAGCGCCTGACGCGGGAACTGCTGCAATAAGTTGACGGTTTCTGCCTCGGCAGCCCGAGGGAGAATGCGTCGGCAACCGTACTTGGTATCACCGACAAGGGGATGACCGATGCTCTGCATATGCACCCGAATTTGATGCGTGCGTCCACTGCCCAACGTAACGTCTACCGCACTGTGCGCCCGATAGCGCTCACGCACGCGCACAAGGCTCAAGGCCGGTTTGCCGTCCTGTCGGATGACTTGGCGAGTCCGCTGTTTGGGATCTCGCCCGATGGGTTGATCAATGTCTTGGCCCGATACCATCACACCTTCACATACCGCCACATAGCGACGCCGCACGGCTCGAGCTGCGATGGCTTCCACCAGATGCTGATAGGCTTTAGGGCTCGCCGCCACGACCATGACGCCACTCGTTTCTTTATCCAGCCGATGCACCACACCTGCTCTGGGTAACTGATTCAGGTCGGGGCGATGGTGCAGCAATCCATTGACCAAGGTGCCGTCTGCATTGCCCGCGCCCGGATGCACTACCAAGCCCGCCGGCTTATTCACCACGATGATTTCCTCGTCTTCAAAGAGGACGTCTAGGGCGATGGCTTCGGCACGTTGCCAATCTTCTCGAATATGACGCTGGCCTTGCAGCACCAGCTCTTCGCTGCCAAATACTTTGTACTTGGGCTTTACCGCGGCACCATCGAGGGTCAGCATGCCTTCCGTCATCCAGCGCGTTAACTCGGCTCTGGAGAATTCAGAAAACAGCTGTGCTGCGACTTTATCCACGCGCTCGCCGGCTAATTCGGCCGGCACATTTGCTTGACGTTGCAGGGTCTCGGGGCTTTGATTACTCATAACGGTTGCAACCCTACCGAATTTGGTAAGAATAGCGACTGCGCTGAGGCACCAAGTAGTGTTCGTGGCGAAAAACCGAGGCGTTAAGTCATCATTCACACCAATCAAAGAGGCTCCACCTTGCTCCACTTCACCACCCGCCCGTGGCATCTGCTGTGGCATCGAGGCAGCTTGAGTCTGCTTGCCGTCCTTTTACTCTCTCTAACCGTCAGTGGCTGCAGCAGCATTCCGTTTTTTGGTAACGATGACGAGGAAGAGGTTGATATCGAAGCCATCGATACCACCGAAGAACGTGTCTACAGCCAAGCCCAGCGCGCTTTGCGCAGTTCCAACTTTTCTGCTGCCATTGAGCAGCTGGAACTGCTGGAAGCTCGCTTTCCCTTTGGCCGGTTTGCCGAGCAAGCTCAACTGGAGCTGATCTATGCCCATTATCTGACTCAGGACATGGACAGTGCCCGGGCCAATGCAGACCGATTTATTCGCTTGCACCCGAACCACCCCAACGTAGATTACGCGTATTACTTGAAAGCATTGGCCGCCTATCGCTACCAAGAGGGCATTTTGGACCGATTGTTCTCGTCGGATCCAGCTAGCCGCGACATGGCCCCACTGCGAGAATCCTATTCAGAGCTGGCAACCTTACTCAACGAATTCCCGGACAGTCAGTATGCTGCGGACGCGCGTCAGCGGATGCTTCAGCTGCGCGAACTGTTGGCGAGAGCCGAAATTTTTGCTGCAGATTATTATTTACGGCGAGGTGCCTTTGTCGCCGCGGCGAATCGGGGCTCTTTTATTATTTAGAACTATCCGGACACCGAAGCACGAGCCGATGGGCTAGCAGTCATGGTCGAAGCCTATTATAAGTTGGGCCGCGAAGCAGAAGCCAACCGCTCGTTACGCGTGTTGGCCCTGAACCATCCTGACTATCCGGAATTTGACGCCGCAGGCAATTTAGTACTGGACGAACGCATTCGCAATCGTGACCGTTCATGGACCAACATCATGACCTTGGGCCTGATCGATCGACCGGATGTGCCTCCACCCATCACCATCGTTTATCCAGACAGCGCCGAACGGCCCGATACTGGGTCAGCCACCCAGTCTGAAGCTGCGGTGGAAGACGAGAAGAAGGGCAGCATCTTCGGTTTTCTACCCTTCATCGATTAGTCGATTTCCTACCTGCAGCGGAGCCGAAACGTAGCGCAGGCTCCGCTGACTGATGCAGGCCGTGGGGTTACGCTGGTCCGGCCCAACCACCGGATCTGGCCATGCGTTCACCAGCCCAAGGATTTACTCTGATAGAGCTCCTGGTCACCCTAGGGCTGCTGGCCGTCCTCACCGCTCTGTTCGCCCCTAGCCTGCTGAATGCGGGACAAGGTGTATCGCTCACGGCCCATGCCAAAGACCTGCAATCTCTGCTTAACGGCGGCCGCAGCCTCGCGATGATTCATCAACAAAGCGTCTTTGTCTGCGGCGCAAGTCCGGCGTCTGCCGATGCCTTGCTTACCCCGGAACCCTGCGACGCCCAGGGCGAATGGCGGCACGGTATTCACGTCGTCCTAGACAGAAACAGCAATCAAGCGCCAGATGTAGACGATGCCATCCAATTGTTCCGCCCCCCCTACCCTCAACGCACCACGCTGGACTGGCAAGGCTTTCGCGGCAAACACCACATCGAATTTCTCGCTGCGGGCACCACAAACTGGCAAAACGGTCGTTTCACGTTTTGTACAGCGAGCCAAGAGCCCCAAGGCCTGGAAGTCGTTTTAAATGTGGCCGGGCGTAGCTACGTCAGGCCGTTGACGACTTCATGCGGACGTTAGGAGCCGTCCGAGACGGGCCGGCGCCAGAGATAGAGACAGAGACCGGACAGCGACTAGGAGGCTGCGTTATCTGCCAAGGGTGCTTCGACCGCGAGGATGGATACATCAAAGGTAATGTCGCTGCCGCTGAGCGGGTGGTTAAAATCCACTTGAACAGTATCTTCGTACACCGCCTTTACGACGCCGGGCAGTTCCCCGTCCGGCGCTTTAAACGACACGACCAGACCAGGTTCCAAGGGCTCGTCGCTGGTCAGATCCGCGAACAGGGCGCGGGCCAACAGCCGCACATTGGCCTCCACCCGCTCACCAAAGGCCTTGTCTGCGGGCACAATCAATTGTGCATCATCGCCGGCAGCAAGACCGACCAGGGCCTCTTCGAAACCGGGCAGCAGATTCCCATCCCCAAGGGTCAGAGACGCGGGCTTGTTGCGGCGCGTGGTATCGATTTCCTCACCGCCGGGCATCAGCAGCGCAAAATGCAGACTGATGCGCGAACCCATCTGTATTGTTTCTTTTGGTCCGTCGGAGGATGCGATGATGTCTGACATGAGAGATACGATCTGCCGCTGCGAATGAAGCGAGAAGTCTGATCTGTCGACAAACGATTGCAAGGCGTGATTTGCGACTCTTTCTTACCCTAACAAGGATAGGCTCCTCGCCTATCATCCCCTAGAACGGGCCTGTTTCAGGCGTTTCGCGCCGCCCGGCTTTCGGCAATCATGAGATAAATCCAGATCGCCACGCCACAAAACAAAGCGGAATCTGCCACGTTAAATGCCGGAAAAATATGCCGTTCGTAGTGCACTAAGATGAAGTCCACCACATAGCCATTCACCAGACGGCCATACAGATTACCCAAGGCACCGCCAAGGATGAGCCCATAGACCAAGCCCATCCAGCGTTCCGCCAGCGTCAGCCGCGACAGTTCCCGAGCCACATAGACACAAAAGCCGACTCCCAAAACAACGAAAAACCAGCGCTGCCAGCCACCGGCGTCAGCCAAAAACGAAAAGGCCGCGCCGGCATTATGCCAACGCACCCAAGCGAAAAAGGGCAAGACCTGTATTCGCTCGCCATAGACCAACGCGTTCACCACGATCCACTTGGTACCTTGGTCAGCAAGAAACAGTGCCGCCGCCAGATACAGCCAACGCCAGCGCCAAGGATCGAGGGCGTCCAAATCGGGCGTTAAGGACCCCTGTGAATCGTGACTCATGGGCTGCTAATGCCTTGAGCATCAACCCGTTGGCCAGCAAAGTAATCTCTGGCCTCTAACAAATCCGAACCGATTTGTGTTTTCAGCGCATCGATGGATTCAAAGGTTTGTTCATCGCGCAGCTTTTGTTTGAAGGTTACCTTGATCAAGCTGCCGTAGAGGTTGCCCGCATAGTCGAACACATGCACTTCCAACAAAGGCTCCTTGCCATCTACCGTCGGGCGCACACCGATGTTGGCGATGCCTTGGCGCTCTGTGTCGCCGATCCCTTCAACGGTCACGCAGTACACACCCTCAAGGGCAGCGCGATAGCGTTGCAGCCTGATGTTGGCTGTTGGCACATTCAGCTGACGCCCTAACTGACGCCCGTAAACGACCCGGCCCATGATGAAGTATTCGTGTCCCAGCATTTGGGTCGCGCCAGCGAAGTCCCCGGCCGCCAGGGTCTGGCGAATCAGGGTACTGCTGATACGATCCTTGTCCTGTAATAGAGTCGACATGGCACTGACCTCGTAGCCGAACTCACGCCCGTATCGTTCAAACAAAGCAAAATCGCCCTCACGACCTCGGCCAAAACGAAAGTCGTCCCCGATCACCACATGCTTGGCATCCGCAAGGTCTACGATAAAATCCTTGGCAAACCATTTCGCCTCAATATTCGCGGTTTTTTCGTTAAACGGCAGGCACAGCAGACGGTCCAGTCTTGTCTGGCTCAATAGATGCACTTTTTCACGAAATCGGGTCAGTCGCGCCGGCAGCTTTGTGCCGGCGAAAAATTCTCTCGGTTGGGGCTCGAAGGTCATTAGCATACTGGGTACGCCCAAGGCTTCTGCTTTATCGCAAAGCGCATCGATCAGCGCACGATGGCCGCGATGCAACCCATCGAAGTTGCCAACGGTAAGAACGCAGCCACGGTGACGTGGGCGTAGGTTGTGAAGTCCGTTGATGATTTCCATAGCAGATTATAGGCAGATGCCGGCCCCTTAGTCAGTGGCCGCCAGAAAATGTCGCGGGCGGACGCCGAGCAAAAATAGGGTCAGAGCATAGCCCATCACACCCACGAAACAGGTCAGCAGCACCTGCATGGCTCGGTCGCTTCCCGCCATCTCAAGCCACTGTCCCGATGCCAGATCCGTTTGCGTCATGCCAAGGGTCAGACCCAGAACCAAAACTCCACAGGCGATCAGCGTGCGCACTAAGACAAAGGTCACCTTCCTATCGAATTTGATCCAACCGCGCCGATGGAGGCCCAAATAGAGCAAGCTCGCTTGAGTCCAGGCGGACAGGGCGGTGGCCAAGGCCAAGCCCACATGACCCAGCCACTGAAAGGTGGCCAGACTGCCAGTTAGGTTCACCACCACCGCAATCACCGCATAGCGAAACGGAGTTCGGGTGTCTTGGTGTGCAAAAAATGCCGGGGCCAGCACTTTCACCAGAACGAATCCGGGCAGAGCGATGGCAAACATTTCCAGCGCCTGGCCTGCCATGACCACGTCGTGACCTGTCATGGCGCTACCGGCAAAGGTCATGTACAAAAACGCTAACAGCGGCTCGGACATCAGATACAGGGCAATGGCAGCAGGCAGCCCGAGCATCAGACCCAAGCCGAAGCCCCAATTCACGGTACGCAGGAATCCGCCGGAATCACCTTCCGTCACCAGCCGCGATAGATGCGGCAACATAACCGTGCCGAGCGCCACAGCGATAAGACCGACGGGCAGCTCAAGCAGGCGATCGGCGTAATACAGCCAAGCAATACTTCCCGTGGCTAAGGTGGAGGCAATCATCGTGTTCACCAAGGCATTGATTTGGCCTACCGATGCGGAAAAAACCGCGGGCAAGAGTAGGTTACCCACCTGACGAACACCTGGATGGCGGGCACTCACCTTAGGCCTTGGCAGCAAATTCAGGCGTATAAGTGCCGGCAGTTGCATCAGCCATTGAACAATCCCGGCGATCAGAACGCCCCAAGCCAAAATAACGATGGGCTCTTCGTTCAATGCACCGTTCAGGGCAAGCAGCGCGGCCAGGGTGAGCACCACATTCAGCATCACCGGCGTAAAGGCAGGCAGGGCAAATCTGCCATGGGCGTTTAGCAGCGCACCGGCATAGGCGGTCAGTGAGATCAGCCCCAAATAGGGAAAGGTAATTCTCACCAGCTCCGACAGCTGGGCAAAACGTTGGGGCTGATCCAAAAATCCCGGTGCGAACAAGGCAGACAGCGGTCCCGCCAGGGCGATGCCGGCAATTACTACTGCAGTCAGTGTGAGAGAGAACACACCGGACAGCTGAGCCAAAAACAAACGCAGAGCGGCCGGGCCTTCGGCCTTGTATTGCATCAGCACCGGCACGAAGGCCTGATTGAAGGCACCTTCCGCAAAGAGGCGACGGAAGAAGTTCGGTATGCGGAATGCAACGAAGAACAGGTCAGCAGCGGCGGATGCACCGAACAGATAGGCAAGCACCACATCTCGTATCAGACCGCTGACTCTCGACAAAAACGTCATGCCAGCTACCGTACCGGCGCGTCGATTCAACGGTGCTTGATCCGCCTCATCGTCTGGATTGTTGGTACTGGGCTGGCTGATTGAAACATCCTCTCGATATTGGGCGGTTGACATCTTCGCAACGCGGCGGCATCCTCCGGCCTCATTTTTTTGGTCCCTACGAGGAGCTACCTTGGCTAACAGTCCACAAGCACGCAAGCGCGCAAAGCAATCGGAAAAGCGCCGGGCGCATAACGCAAGTCAACGATCCATGGTTCGTACCTACATCAAACGTGTACACGGCGCCGTTGAATCCAACGATGCAGAAGCCGCAGGTACAGCGCTGTCTCAAGCCGTGCCGATCATAGACAAAATGGTCACCAAGGGCATCATGCACAAGAATCAGGCAGCGCGTCAGAAGTCACGCCTGAACAAACGTGTGAAGGCGCTTTCCGCCTAGCACTGCCTATCTGGGCCGCCGGTTTTGTCGAGATACATGCACTGGCGGCGCAGAACGTTCTCTGGTTCGATCCGCTACTAGATCAGCACCAAGTTGTCTCGATGCAGTACCTCTGCCTCTGCGGCGTAGCCGATGACACCGGTATATTCATCGCTTGCCAACCCCTTGATCGCGTCAACCTCGGCAGCGGCGTAATTGCTTAGGCCTTGGGCGATCACCGTGCCCCCTTGATCCACACAGCGCACTACATCTCCTCGGTTAAAACTGCCGCGACACTGAACGATGCCTGCGGCCAACAGGCTCACACCGCGTTGTTGCAGAGCCCTCACCGCGCCGGCATCAATCACAATATCGCCCTTGGCTCGCAGTTGTCCGGCAATCCAGCGCTTACGCGCAGCCATGGGAGAGACTTCGGCGTACAAGAGCGTGCCCAAATTCTCGCCGCTCATCAGCCGGGTCAGCACCCGTTCTTCACGGCCCGAGGCGATAACGGTATGGGCCCCAGAGCGTGCAGCTAACCGTGCGGCTCGAATTTTGGTGACCATGCCGCCCCGGCCCAGGGTGCCAGCACCTTCGCCAGCCAACCCGGCCAAGGATTCGTCTGTCGCAGGCGCTGCCTCAATGCGATACGCCGCTGGATCGACCCTGGGATCGGCACTCAGCAATCCGGACACATCCGTCAAAATTACCAGCAAATCCGCTTCCACCAAATTGGCGACCAAGGCTGCCAGGGTGTCATTATCGCCAAAGCGGATTTCATCCGTGGCGACAGTGTCGTTTTCGTTGATGATTGGCACCACGGAAACGTCCGTCAGTGTTTTTAAAGTCGCACGGGCATTCAGGTAACGCTGGCGATCCGCCAAATCTTCGTGGGTGAGCATAATCATAGCGGAGCCACAGCCCAGCCCCTTGAGCGCGTGCTCATATGCCTGCATCAATCCGATCTGGCCTACGGCGGCAGCAGCCTGCAGTCTGTGCACTTCCACTGGCCGGCTGCTCCAGCCCAAACGCATACAGCCCTCGGCGATGGAACCCGATGACACGAGGATGACCTCTTTGCCCAGACTCATCAGCTGAGCTATTTCAGCGCAATAGCTTTGGATTTTTTCACGTTCCAGACCCGTCTCGAGACTGGTCAGCAAGGAACTGCCGACTTTGATCACGATGCGTCGGGCCCGATCTAAGTCCGCGCGACTGACCACAGGATTACTCTCGGACATAGACCACCTCGGTTGCAGGTTCGTCCCCGTCAAAGTCGTCATCACCATCCTCGAAGTCCAGCCCACTTTCCGCCAGCTCTTCGGAACGGCGATTGCGCATTTGCTCCGAATGACTGAAGACGTCGTCACTGATGCGCCGCTCCAGTGTTTCCAGCTCTTCGGCAAAATCGGGATTCTCAGCCGCGAGCAGCCGCTGCTCGGTCAGAAACTGCATCAAATCGTTTTTCAGCTCATCCAAGCCAATATCCCCAAGCGCCGAAATCGAGTAAATCGGCCGGTCGGGAAAGGTTTCTTCCATTTCTTGCAGCAAATCATTCAAGGCATCGTCGTCCAACTGATCTACTTTCGATAGGGCGAGCCATATGGGCCGCTCAATCAACGCGTCCGAGTATTCCGCAAGCTCTTGTTCAATGGCCAACGCGTTATCGATGGGGTCGCTTTGATCTTCTGGCTGCACGTCGACCAGATGCAACAACACCTTGGTTCTCGACAGGTGCCGTAAAAACTGAGCTCCTAGCCCGGCACCTTGAGCTGCACCGACAATCAGACCGGGTATGTCCGCCATGACAAAGCTCGCGTCTGCCGCGACGCGCACCACGCCTAAACTCGGCGCCAAGGTCGTAAAGGGATAATCGGCGACCTTAGGATTCGCCGCGGACACTTGCCCGATCAACGTCGACTTACCGGCATTGGGCAAGCCCAGCAAGCCCACATCGGCGAGCAGCTTGAGCTGCAAACGCAGCCGCCGAATATCGCCCGCCTGGCCCGGCGTGGTTTTACGGGGCGCGCGGTTGGTGCTGGATTTGAACGTGGCATTGCCCATGCCCCGAGATCCACCCTCGGCCACAAGCAAACTCTGGCCTTCTGCGTTGAGATCCCCCAGTACTTCTTGTGTTTCCTCGTCCACTATCGTCGTGCCCATCGGCACCTTGACGTATATATCCTCGCCACCGGCGCCGGTTTTGTTGCGGCTGCCACCACCGTGTCCGTTTCGAGCCTGATAGGAAGGCTGATAGCGGAAGTCGATAAGGGTATTCAGCGCTTCATCGGCAACCAGATACACAGACCCGCCGTCGCCACCGTTCCCGCCATCTGGGCCGCCACGCTCCACATACTTTTCGCGCCGAAAGCTCAGACAGCCGTTCCCGCCCTTGCCGGCCTGTACTCTGATACTCGCTTCATCGATAAACTGCATGTGTCACCTTGACGTGTGATCTGTATCAACACTACCTGATTAGACAGCGCATACAAAAAACCCCGCAGTAGCGGGGTTTGTTTAGCTCGTGTTGCCGCTGACTCAATGCGCGCTAGGCTTCGTGCCTCAAGCGCAACTGGATGCTAGGCAACCGGCACAATGTTTACGGTCTTACGACGCAGATGACCCTTGATCGTAAACTGCACTTCACCATCGGCCTTCGCGAACAGTGTGTGGTCCCGACCACAGCCAACGTTCTCACCGGGGTGGAACTTCGTGCCGCGCTGACGAACAATGATGTTCCCAGCAAGCACTTTCTGACCGCCAAATTTTTTCACGCCCAGTCGTTTGGACTCTGAATCGCGACCGTTGCGAGTACTGCCGCCTGCTTTTTTATGTGCCATGAGCTTTTCTACTTTTCTCTATGAACTGACTTTGTGTTTCTCAGACCTGCTTTGCCTGCCCTACTCTCTTTCGCAGCGGTTTTTTTTCGCAACCGTTTTACGAAGATAATCGAGGTTTAGGCTGAGATCCCAGTAATTTTAACTTCGGTAAACCACTGTCGGTGGCCTTGGCGACGCAAAAAGTCTTTGCGACGCTTGAACTTGATCACGCGAATTTTCTTCGCGCGATCCGTTCGCACAACTTCTGCTGTTACCTTGCCCGTCTCGACAAAAGGCGCACCAACATTGACGTCATCACCATTGGAAACCAGCAGTACCTTGTCAAATACCACTTCTTCTCCGAGTTCCGCAGTCAGCAATTCTAGCTTGACGACGTCCCCTTCACTTACGCGGTGCTGCTTACCACCACTCTGAAATACTGCAAACATATCGTTCTCCGGGTAACGAACCAATCGCGCTACCAATAAAATCTTCGGTGCGACGCCGCAATGTACAAATCACACCCTTTTCAGGAAGGCGCAAATTCTACGGGTATCAATGACCGATTACAACGCAATGAAGGCCTGATCCTAGGAAACCTTTTCGAACACAAATCCGTCATAGCCCTCTTCAGCCACTGTGGTCAGCTGATCGAAGTATTGCGACCCCTTCAAATGGCCTAAAAACTGTCGTGGCTTGCCCGGAATGTTGGCTCCCAAATACCAAGAGTTGGTTTCCGGGTAGAGGGTGCGATTAGCAATGTGTTGGATCTGCTCGTCCCAAGCCGCTTCGGCATCAACTGTGGTTTCAATGGCACCCAAGCCGTTCTTTTGAAGATGGGCGATACAATCGCCAATCCACTGCACCTGCAACTCGGCACCCAGCGGCATCGAAAAGAACACCCCGGGCGAGCCCGGACCATGAATCATGAACAGATTCGGGAAACCGGCAACACTGATGCCAAAGTTGGTATCAAAGCGTTCAGACCATTTTTCTTGGAGACGAAGGCCGCCTCTGCCCTGAGGATTCAAGTTCAGCATAGAACCACTGACGGCGTCGTATCCCGTGGCCAGCACGAGCATGTCTAGTGCATGTTCTGACGAAGCGGTAACGGCACCAGACGTGTTGAACGATTCAATGGGATCATCACGCAAATCCACCAGAGACACGTTGTCCCGATTGTAGGTTTCAAAATAACCGTTATCGAGAATCAACCGTTTGGTTCCAATATGGTAATCGGGCATCAGTTTCGCGGCCGTGGCGTCATCGCTCACGGTGCCCCGGATTTTTTCCCGAACAAAGGCTGAGATTTCCGCGTTCAGCTCCGGGTCGACCACTGCCCCGACATAGCTGTCGATCAGCAGATTGATACCACCCACGGCCCACTTTTCTTCGAAACGCTGACGCCGCTCGGCAGGAGTTGCATCCCCGGCACGCAGCTTCGTCGTCGCAAACGGCCATCCACCCCGTCGGCGCATGGATTGACGGTGGCTTTCCCACTCGTCTCGATAACCGGCGGTTTCCTCTGCCGACATTGCGCGGTTGCGTGCGGGCAGAGCGTACTGGGGCGTGCGCTGGAATACTGTGACATGTGCGGCCTGCTTAGCGATTTCAGGAATCGCCTGAATACCCGAAGAACCTGTGCCAATGACGCCCACACGCTTGCCCTCAAAAGAGACCGGTTCGTGAGGCCAGCGGCCGGTGTGGTAGCACTCACCGGCAAAGTCGTCGATGCCCGGATAATCAGGCTTGTGGGCAACAAACAGCGCACCCACGGCACAGATCATGAATCTGGCGGTAACACGCTCCCCTGTATGCGTGGTTATCGTCCAACGCTGGGCCGCGTCGTCATACCTGGCATCTTCTACCCAAGTATTGAATTGAATGTCACGAAGCAGGTCCAATCGATCAGCGACAAACTCAAGGTAAGCGCGTACCTGACTGCTGGAGCTTTGGGATTCCGACCATTCCCAGTCATCCACCAATTCCTTAGAAAATGTATAGGCATAGAATGGGCTGCTCGGAGCATCCACACGCGCACCGGGGTAGCGGTTGTACCACCAGGTCCCACCGACGCCACCAGCACCGTCAAAGGCCTGGACATTGAGGCCCATCTTGTCCCTTAGGTGATGCAGTGCATAGAGGCCGCCCACGCCCGCGCCAATGATAATGGCGTCAAGCTCAGGAGGGTTTGTCGTTTCTGGCTGGGTCATCGTTCTGCTCTCACATTGGATCCGGCGTAGGTTCATCGCCGTCATTGGTCGTTTTTTCGCTTCTTGATCCATAAACATAGAGGTTTCGCCCCCTCATGTCAGGTGTCCGAACCGAATCAATCCAGACGAAGAAATTTGCCACGACGGGGGTAACCGATCTGGTGATACTGCGTGCCCTCTTACCCGGCCAATGCTGGCTTTGGGTTCGCCTTAATTCACGATGGAATACGGTCAGCAGAACCCATGAAGCGTCCCGCGCCAGTTTTACTTCTCAAACCCCACCCACGATGGGCGTTATGACCGCGTCTACTGGCAGCTCTGTTGTAGCCCAAAGCAGCGCGATACCGGACAACCCGTTAGCTGACATCTATCGGTTAGTCGCGGAAGAATTCGATAGGGTAAACACCTTGATCCCCCAAAGACTCACTTCCGATGTGGCCATGGTTGAGGAAATCGGCCAGTACATCGTGGAGAGTGGCGGCAAACGCCTGCGTCCGATGCTGGTGCTGCTCAGCAGCCAGGCGATGGGCTATAAAGGCGATGCCCACATCAGCCTGGCGGCCATCATCGAGTTTTTACACACCGCCACCCTGCTTCATGACGACGTGGTAGACAGTTCTGCCTTGCGCCGAGGACGAGCCACTGCCAATGACAAGTGGGGCAATGCACCCAGCGTCTTAGTCGGTGACTTCCTCTATTCCCGCGCGTTTCAGCTAATGGTCGAGCTGGCCAATCTCGACGTCATGGCGGTTCTGGCACGCGCCACCAATACCATCGCCGAGGGTGAGGTCATGCAGTTGGCCAATATCGGCAATTGCGACATGAGTGAACGTGATTACCGCGAGGTGATCCGCTGCAAGACGGCCCTGCTGTTTGAGGCGGCCTCTCATACCGGCGCGTTGATTGCAGCCAAAGAATCGCCAACGACCGCTGACGATGAGGCCGTGTCGGCGCTGCAACAGTATGGGCTGCATTTCGGCATGGCCTACCAATTGATCGACGACTGGCTGGACTACGCCGGGGATCCGACAGTGATGGGGAAAAACGTAGGCGATGATCTGGCGGAAGGAAAACTGACACTGCCACTGATTCAAGCCCTGAATACCGCCCCGAAAGATGATCGGGCATTCATTCGCGAGGCCATAAATGCGCGCTCCTGCGACAGCATCGGCAAGATTTCCGACATTGTAAAAACCTGCGGAGCCTTGGACTACACACGTCAGGCAGCGATAGACGAGGGCCAAAAGGCGATTGTTCAATTGGACGCCCTCGCCGATGGCCCCTACCGCCAAGCCTTGCGTGCGCTGACCGACTATTCGCTGTCGCGGCTGAGCTGAGCTGGCACCCGGAGCATTGATGGCGCATTGGCGAATGACGCTGTGACACCCGGCATCCAAGACCTTTGGTTTATTCCCCTGGGCGGTAGCGGCGAGATCGGGATGAACCTGAATCTGTTTGGCCACGACGGCCGATGGATCATGGTCGACTGCGGCGTGACTTTTGAAGAAACATCAAAAGGCAACGAGGTACAGATGCCGGATCCGCAATTCATTGTCGATCGGGTGGACAACCTTGTTGGTATCATCGCGACCCATGCTCATATGGATCATATCGGTGCTTTGCCTTATCTGGCGGACCGATTCCAATGCCCGATTTACACAACCGCTTTTACCGCCCAGGTTCTCAAACCCAAGCTACGTGAAGCGGGCTGTCGTGCACCGATACGGGTGGTTGAAGCACGAAATTCCTTGTCCTTGGGGCCGTTCAACCTCCGCTGGTTACCAATCACTCATTCCACCCCTGAAACCAACGGCCTGCTTATCGAGACTGCCGCAGGGACCATCGTGCATACGGCGGATTGGAAAATCGATCCCGCTCCGGTGGTTGGCGAGGGATTTGATCAGCCGCTATGGCAGGCGCTCGGCGAACGGTCGATTGATGCGGTGATATGCGATTCCACCAATGCGCAGAATCCCGGTCACTCGATTTCAGAGGCCGATCTGTATGAGGGTTTGCTGGACATCGTCAGCGACAGTCCGGGGCGGGTGGCTATCGGATGCTTCGCCAGCAACATCGCGCGCTTGCAGACCCTAGGGCAGATCGCCAGTGAGAGCGGACGCTACCTTTGCCTTCTTGGGCGATCCCTGCTTTCCATGACCGCAGCTGCTAAAGCCTGCGGTTATCTCGCCGAGAATTTCGATCCGATTCCACCCAACGATCTGGGCTACCTGCCGCCCCAGGAAGTGATGATTCTTGCGACGGGCAGTCAGGGTGAACCCGGTGCGGCGCTGACTCGCTTGGCAGCGAACCGACATCCGACCTTGGAATTGACTCGGGGCGATCGCGTGATTTACAGCGCCAAGGCCATTCCGGGTAACGAACACCGTATCGCCGCCATGGGCGCAGGCTTCGAAGCCGCCGGTGTGGACGTGATTCATGCGGACCAGAGCAATCTGCCCCTTCATGCCTCGGGCCATCCCAACGCCGAGGAGTTGAGCCATATGTACGCATGGCTGAAACCGAATATCGCCATTCCCGTACACGGTGAATCGGCTCATATGCAAGCCAACGCCGAACTGGCCAAGCGCGGGGGCGTTCCGCGACAGCTTGTTGGACGCAATGGTGATTTGTTTCGCATCGCTCCCATGCCTAGCATGATGCGCTCTGCTGTGAGTGTTGGGCGGTTGTTCGACGACCGAGGCGTATTGAAACGGGTTCAGTAGAGATCAACGGATGCGTTGATCAGACTAGGCTTGGGGGTTAACGCCCCGACGCTTCTTCGTCAGGTCCGGCAAATAGGGCCCGGTCACTGGCGCCGACCTTTTGACCATCGCATTTCATTCGAGAACTGAACACCGATAGCACTGGAATCATGGCGAAGGCTGAGATCAACATGCCGACCGCATTGAGCATCATGCCGCTGCGATACCACTGCTCGTGGAAATGATCGACGATGCGAAAGAAGCCCGCGAAGTAAAAAAACATAGCGATCACACTAGCCACGGCCAGCACCCGGGCCCAAGCGAAAGGGATATTGGGTCGAAGACTTGCCAATGCCAACAGGGCTCCGCCGAAGTACACGGCAGAAAGAATGGGGGTTTTTGGTATAAAAATATGCAGGATGGCCAGGGCCAACAACACACATCCTATGATTCCGTTTACGACTCGCACCCTTACTCCGTATCTTACCTACTGCTACGTTTGTTACGTTTCTTCCGCACGCTTCTCTTTGAAGATCAGCGAAAATGAGTCACTCGCCGTTCAGAGTCAATACTTTTGTTACAAAAGGTGACAAAAAAATACCAAGCGTTACGACACAAATCGGCCAATTGTCCAATACAAACCGCTTGTTGAGCGCCGAAACATCCTTGTGATCAGGATGTTACGCCCAAGTCCCAGTCGGGCACGCCCGCATCCAGCTGCACACCAAAGCTGTTCAATGCCATCGACACCAAATTGTATTGCCCAACGGTAAACACCAAATCCATCATCTGCTGTTGGTTCAGGTGCTCGGTCAGCCCTTCCCAGGTTACGTCAGTAATGTGCGCATCCGCATGCAGTTCGTCTGTCGCCTGAAGCAACAAGCGATAGAGCGGCGATAGTCCCGGGGTTTCCGGGCCGCTTTTGCTGGATAAAATTTCGTCATCGGTCATCCCGGCCCGACGAGCAATTACCACATGCTGACCCCACTCGTATCCGGATTGACACAGATAGCCAATACGCAGAATCACCAGCTCACGAGCCTGCTCGGACAGCGTGGACTTACCCAGAATGTGATTGGCAAAGACCATCCAACGGCGCGCCAAGCCTGAATGATTGGCAAGGGTTCGAAAGATGTTCAGAACGCGGCCGTTTTGCGCTATCGGAGCCAATAAGGCCCGAGCGTCATCGTCCCACTGGTCATCGGCCAAGGGTTGTATTCGAGGGGTCGTCATACGCATGGGCTGTCTCCAAAAAAATCCGACTATAGCCAAACATTGGCTTTAAAGATGGTTGTTCGCAAGAAAGGGCTGCGCTATACCGGTTGCTCCGCACAAAAGAGCCCTGACGTTGAAGCACTTGCTGATCGTATTTCACTCCAAAACCGGCAATACCGCGACATTGGCCGACGCCGTTGTTCGCGGCGCCACATCTGACGACGTCGGCGACGTCGAGGTACGCATGCTGCGAGCTGCCGAGGCTGGCCCCGAGGATTTGATGTGGGCAGACGCCCTGCTGCTGGGGACACCTGAAAACTTTGGCTATTTGTCCGGTGCCTTAAAAGACTTTCTGGATCGCACGTTCTACGAGGTGGAGGGCAAACTGTCTCCCCTGCCCTATGCCATGTTCGTCAGTGCAGGGAACGATGGCAGCGGTGCGGTTCGAGCCATGGAACGCATCGCCAATGGCTACCCTTTTGTCGCCGTGCAGCAGCCAGTGATCGCAAAAGGTGACCCGAGCTCAACGGACTTGCAGGCTTGCGAGTCCTTGGGTCTGGCCATGGCCCTAGGCATCGAGATGGGCATCTTTTAGCCTCATTCAGACCGCTTGCGTGCCCGGGGCAACCCAAGGGTTAACTTTTTTCACTCTTTCTTGCTGTCTGGGTGCGTATCATTCCGTTGACTGATCAGCCGAGACTTCATTTGCCAACGCCTACCGCGAAAATCTGCCACAGCATTACCGAGATAGAGGCCGGGGAATGGAATCGCTGCGCCGACGGCGCTGGGGCCTACAACCCATTTGCCCGGCACGCGTTCTTGCTCGCCTTGGAAGAAAGCGGCAGCGTCGGACGAGAGACCGGGTGGCAGCCCTTTCATATCGCGGTCGAGGACGGCAATAACCTGCTGGGGGTTGTTCCGCTCTACCTGAAAAATCACAGTCAAGGCGAATACGTCTTCGACTACGGTTGGGCAGACGCTTGGCATCGCGCCGGCAACAGCTACTACCCCAAGCTGCAGAGCAGTATTCCGTTTACCCCGGCGACCTGCCCGAAACTGCTCTGTGCGGACGACAGTGAAGCGCATCAACAACTGTTGCTGGACGCTTGCCTGCAAGTGGCCGAGCAAGCCAAGGTCAGTTCCTTACACATGACCTTTCTTCCCGAATCTCAGTGGGCCCGTGCAGCCGATGCGGGCTTGCTGCAGCGTATGGACCAGCAGTTTCACTGGCACAATGCCGGCTATCAGTCCTTTGACGAATTCCTGCTGCAGCTGGCCTCCAAAAAACGCAAAAACTTGAAACGCGAACGCCGGGAAGCACTCGCCAACGACATTGAGATCGACTGGCTCACCGGGGCAGACCTCACCGAAGCGCACTGGGATGCCTTTTATCAGTTCTATCTGGACACGGGTTCGCGAAAATGGGGAACTCCCTACCTCACTCGGCAATTCTTTTCCTCGGTCAGCGCAACCATGGCCGACGACATTTTGCTCATCATGGCCAAGCGCGAGGGTCGCTACATTGCAGGCGCGTTGAACTTTATTGGGGGCGACACGTTATTCGGTCGCAACTGGGGCTGCGTTGAGGACCATCGATTCCTGCACTTTGAGGTGTGTTACTACCAAGCCATCGACTTCGCCATTGCCCGGGGCCTTAAACGCGTAGAAGCGGGTGCCCAAGGCGGCCATAAAGTTGTCAGGGGTTATTTACCCGAGGCGACCTACAGTGCCCACTGGATTGCTGACCCGGGATTCCGAGACGCCGTTGCGCGGTTCTTGGAAGAAGAACGCCGATACGTGGCCGAAGACATCGAGCACGTCGAAGAACGCAGCCCGTTCAATGCAACCGTTGACTTATCAACGATCCGAGGCGGCTAGACAGAAAAAAGGCACCGCTTGCTTTATCATCTGGCGGCGCGACATTCGAACCATTTTGAGAGCTTCGCTGAAACTATGATTGTGACAATCAAATCTATTCTGCAGCACGACACCGCCGTCGACAGCGATGTCACAGTCCGTGGCTGGCTGCGCTCGCGACGCTCGTCAAAGGGAGGTTTCTCTTTCCTGCACATTCACGACGGCTCGTGTTTTGGCACCGTTCAAGCGGTCGCGGACAACACCTTGGAAAATTATGCACAGATCATCGAATCCGGGACCGGTTGTTCCGTATCCGTCACGGGTAAGCTGGTGGAATCGCAAGGCAAGGGCCAGGATCGAGAAATTCAGGCCAATCGCGTTGTCATCCACGGCCTTGTAGATGACCCGGAAACCTACCCGATCAGCAAGAAACAACACTCCTTTGAATACTTACGAAGCGTCGCCCACCTCCGCCCTCGGACAAATACCTTCGGTGCGCTGTCGCGGATTCGTCATGCGCTGAGCGCCGAGGTCCACGGCTTTTTCGATCGTGAGGATTTTTATTGGGTTAATACCCCCATCATTACGGCCAGTGACTGCGAGGGTGCCGGCGATCTGTTTCGAGTGTCGACTCTTGATCAGATTCATCAGGGTGAAGCCGATCAGTTTGATCAGGATTTTTTTGGTACCGAAGCCTTCCTCACGGTCAGCGGTCAGCTCAATTTAGAGAGCTACGCCTGCTCGCTTGGCAAGGTCTATACCTTTGGCCCGACGTTTCGAGCAGAAAACTCCAACACGAGCCGACATCTGGCGGAGTTTTGGATGATCGAACCCGAGGTCGCCTTCGCCGATCTAGCAGCCAACGCCGATCTGGCTGAGCAGTTTTTGTCCAGCGTGATTCAGGGCGTGCTGAGGCGGTGTCCGGACGATATGGCGTTCTTCGATGAACGCGGCGAGGGACAATTGATCCAGCGGCTCACTGCGGTGGCCAAGCAACAGTTTACCCGCATGACGTACAGCGATGCCGTCAGACTGCTGACAGAAGCGGATCAAACCTTTGAATTTCCGGTGACTTGGGGTGCTGACCTGCAATCCGAGCACGAGCGGTTCATCACCGAGCACGTCATCAAAGGTCCGGTTGTTGTCACCGACTACCCGAAGGACATCAAGGCGTTCTACATGCGGTTAAACGACGACGAGAAAACCGTCGCCGCCATGGACGTCTTAGTCCCCGGCGTTGGCGAGATTATCGGTGGCAGCCAGCGGGAAGAAAGACTGACGATACTCGACGAGCGCATGGATCCCCGGCTGGCCGAAGAGCTCTGGTGGTACCGGGATCTGCGACGCTACGGCACGGTGCCCCACGCAGGCTTCGGCCTGGGTCTAGAACGGCTGCTGCTCTACATCACGGGCATGGACAACATCCGTGACGCCATACCGTTTCCCAGAGTGCCTGGCAGTGCGAACTTTTAGTCTGTGAAGCCGACCAACGACGAACCCACGTTGCCCGCCACAGCGCTGCTTGCCGCGCTGTGGCAGCTGCGCCGTTTCATTGGCCCCCATCGACGTGGTTTGTACATCGGTATCGCTGCGTTCGGGGTGGCCAGACTCTTTGAAGCCATGGTGCCGGTACTGACGGCGGTATCCATCAACCGCATGGCCGACGGCGATTTTGACTTACTCTATCCGGTTCTTGGCATCATCGGTGCCGTTATCACCCGCTACTGTGTCGTGAGTTTTGCGCGGTTCAACGTGAGACGCGTGGCACTCAAAGTATCCTTTGACCTGCGCCAGGCCTTCTTTCATAAACTTCAGGAACAGGGTGCCGAGTTCTTTGCCCAATTCAGCATTGGCGACATGATGACCCGAGCCGTGGCCGACATCTCACTGATCCAGCGTCTTATTTCCATGGGTACCATCTTGCTGATTATCATGGTCTACGCCACCGTGGTGGGCTTCGGCTTTATGCTCTATTACTCGCCCTGGCTAACGCTGTTGCTGCTTCCCCCCATGCCGCTGGTTTTCATCTACGCCCAATACTCGGCAAAGGCCATGGGCGCCGCATCGGCTCAGGTACAGGACCGACTGTCTGATCTGGGAACCCACACCCAAGAAAACCTGTCCGGTATTCGTACCATTCAAGCCATGGTGCAGGAAGAAAACGAGATAGAGCGCTTCGCTGCCACCAACCAAGCCTATGCCGACGTCTTTTACGAACAGGGTCGTATTAACTCCGCGATGAGTTCTTGGATGCCCAGCCTCGCCGCAATTTGTTCACTGACGATCTTGGGCTATGGCGGCAGTCAGGTACTCGACGGCACTCTCGCCATCGGCGACTTCGTCGCCTTCTTCATGTTCGTCAACATGGTAGTACAACCCTTCCGCGTGGCTGGATTCATCGTGAATTTGTTCCAACGCGCCGGCGTGGCGAGCAGACGCCTGTTCGAGGTCTTCGACCGACCAGCAGAGATCACCGATGCGCCCACTGCAGAAGCACCAACCGAGATTGCCGGCGCTCTGCGCATCGACCACCTGAGCTATCGGTACCCCGGTGCCACCGCGGATGCCATTAGCGATTTATCGCTGGCTGTCGCTCCCGGTGAGACCGTGGCGATCATGGGTCGCGTGGGCAGCGGCAAAACGACCCTGCTCAAACAAATTGTGAGACTCATCGATCCGACGGCAGACAGTATCTTTGTCGACGGCATCCCCGTCGCCGAATACCCGCTCACCCAGCTGAGAACCCAAGTCGCCTTGGTGCCTCAGGATCCGTTCTTGTTCGCCGAGCCTTTGAAAAGCAACATCACTTACGACGATCCGGCGCGTTCCTTGGAACGAATCTGGGAGGCGGCCACCTCCGCCGACCTGAAAGACACCATCAGCGATTTTCCCGAACAGCTGGACACACTGATCGGTGAGCGTGGCGTAACCTTGTCCGGTGGTCAAAAACAGCGAGCGACGCTGGCGCGTGGGTTGATTCGCAACGCACCCATTTTGATTCTCGACGACTGTTTCTCTGCCGTAGACACCGAAACCGAGGAACATATTTTGGGTGAACTGAAGCGCCTGCGCCAAAAGCAGACCACCCTACTTGTTTCCCACCGGGTCAGTACCGCGCGTCACGCAGACCGGATTTACGTCATGGACGCCGGCCGCATTCTGGAAAGCGGCCGTCACGATGAGCTGCTGGAGAATCGAGGCTACTACGCCGAACTCGAGCGCGTGCAGCGCGAGGGTGGCGAAGAGGACGATCTGGAACGGCTGAGGGTCAGCTCGTGAACACCACCACAAAGAAAAATCAGCGCGACTACGCCATGTTTGATGCGGACATCAGCGGGGCCGTGTTGAACCTGCAGTTGCTGCGACGCCTGCTGAAGTGGCTCGTCCCTTACCGGCGTTCCTTGGCGATCAGCACGGTACTGGTGCTGCTTGCCTCGACTCTGCAAGTCATGCTGCCAATCATCATTTCCTTGGTGGCCATCGACCACATCATCCGCGGCGAAAGCGACGCAGACAGCCCGGACTTCGGCTTGATCGAATTCAATCAAAGCCTGGCTGACACGCTAGGCTTGCCGGAATTGTTGGCTGCCTGTCTGCTGTATGGAGCCATTCAGCTCGCGTGGGCGGTTTTCGGCCATGCCCATCGCATGACCCTGATCGGTCCCGTGATTAACGGACTGCGTGATCTGCGATTGGACTTGTTTCGCCACTTAGAAACTCGGCCCTCTTCGTTCTATGACCGAGTAGCCGTGGGCCGAATCATGACCCGAGTCACCAACGATGTGGAGGCCCTGTACGAGCTGCTGCGTGGCTTGGGCACATTGGTGGGCGAGTTCGTGCCCTTTTTCGTGGCCCTGGCCGTCATGCTCGCGATCGACGCGCAGCTCACATTGATGCTGCTGCTGGCGCTGCCCATTCTCGCCATGGTGACTTACTTCTTTCGTCGCAAAACTCGCTTCCTGTTCCGGCAGACACGACAAACCCTGTCCAGCTTGAACCAAAACCTGCAGGAAAATCTCGCCGGGCTACAGGTCGTGCAGCTCTCGGATCGTCAGCAACACAACCTAGATCGCTACACCGAAATCAACGAAAAGAACCGGCTGTTTGAACACCGTCTGGCTCGGGTCGAAACCCTATACGGGGCCTTCAACGAAAGTCTGGCGCAAATCGCCATCGGTCTGATTCTCTACTACGGTGCCAGCCAGCTCATGGACATCAGCATGACCGTCGGCGAAGTGGTGCTGTTCACGCAATTCGTCACCATGCTGTTTCATCCCATCGTGGTGCTGGGCGAGCAGACTAATATTTTGTTTCGCGCCATGGCCAGTGGCGAGCGCATTTTTCAGGCCTTGGACTGGGACGAGATCATTCACGAACCGGCCAACCCTGTCGCGCTACCGGAACGACTCACCGGCAAGGTGGAATTTCGCCGCGTCAGCTTTGCCTACGATGCCAGCATGCCGATCCTGAAAGACGTGTCGTTCAACATCAGGCCCGGCGAAAAACTGGCCATCGTCGGGCCGACGGGTTCGGGTAAGAGCACGCTGATTCGACTGTTAGGGCGCTTTTACGATTTTGAAGACAACCAAATTTTTCTCGACGATATTGATCTGAACCACATTCATTCCAGCGACCTGCGACGTCGGGTGGGCGTTGTCCTGCAGGACTTTCATATTTTTTCAGGCAGTATTTACGACAACATTGCCCTGGGAAATCCTCGGGTGACCCGCGAACGGGCTATTGAGGCTGCGAAAACCGTCAATGCCCACGACTTCATTTCCCAGCTGCCGCTGGGCTACGACTCCCCCCTGACCGAACGCGGCCAAAATTTATCTCAGGGCCAGCGTCAGCTTCTGGCCTTTGCGCGTGTGCTGGCCGCAGATCCGGAAATCTTGGTGCTCGACGAAGCCACAGCGAACATCGATACAGAAACGGAACTGTTGATCCAAGAAGCCGTTGAACGGCTGACAAAGGGGCGCACCTCAATCATTATTGCGCACAGACTACAAACCATTCAGGAAGCAGACCGCGTACTGGTGCTGGATCAAGGTCAAGTGGCTGAGATCGGCAATCATGAGGAGCTTCTGGCCGCAGGCGGGCTGTATGCCACCCTGCACAGCCTGCAGTTTCAAAGCGATGCCGAGCCCGACGCCTTGAACCCAACCGCAACGACAACCAGGAAATAGGGATACCGTGTCGAACAAGACACCGATCAAAAGCGGCGAGAAGTTCGCCACGCCTCAGGGTTTCAACGCCATTAAAAATGGGGTCAAAGCCGGGGCTCACACGCACACCGATATCGAGCGTAAACCGCCTTGGCTACGTGTTTCTGTGGGTGGTGGTGAACGTTATCGCTCGGTCAAGGAGACAGTCAACAAACACCGTCTCGCAACCGTATGCGAAGAGTCGCACTGCCCGAACATTGGCGAATGTTGGAACCACGGCACCGCCACCATCATGTTGATGGGCGCGACCTGTACCCGCGCCTGCCGTTTTTGCGCCGTCGACACGGGCAACCCAAAAGGCTGGCTTGATCTGGAAGAACCTGCCAATGCAGCTCAGTCGGTGAAACTGATGGGCTTGAACTACGTGGTCCTTACTTCGGTGGACCGCGACGACTTGCCCGACGGTGGCGCCGCTCACTACGCAGCCTGTGTCCAAGCGATTCGCGCCCTCAATCCTACAACGGCAGTAGAGGCACTGACGCCTGATTTTAATGGCGACCAAGAAGCCGTCGCCAAGGTAGTGAACTCGGGTCTGCAAGTCTTTGCACAGAATGTGGAGACGGTCGAGCGACTGACCCACGTGGTGCGGGATCCCAGAGCAGGTTATCAACAAACACTGGACGTGCTTGCTCACGCCAAACGGATTCGACCGGATGTTCTGACTAAATCCAGTCTGATGCTTGGTATTGGCGAAACAGATGATGAAATCAAGCAGGCGCTGGACGCACTGAGGGCCCATCAGGTCGACATCGTGACCCTCGGACAATACATGCGGCCCACGAAAAACCACCTACCCGTTGACCGCTGGGTTACCCCGGATGCCTTCGAGGCATTCAGGACATTTGGGCTGGGTCTCGGTTTCACCGAGGTTGCTTCCGGCCCGCTGGTGCGCTCAAGCTATCGAGCCGACCGGGTCTTTGAAAAAAACAATCTGGGGCTAGCCCATATCCCCGTTCGCCAGCTTTAAGCTTAGCCGCAACCCACCCATCGGCAACATGCCGCAATTTGAGAACACTAAACACATGCAAGAACTGAACCCTGACGACTTTGCCGATACGGCCTTACTGCCAGCAGACACCACCATCACGCCGACCCTGCTGAAAATCATCCGCAGCGAGACATTCGACGACTTCATCAATGAGCTTACGCCATCGGATCAGCAGTGGCTCAACCGCCAGTCTTTTGCCGGCAAGACCGGTCAGATTGCTTGGCTGGAAAACGGTCAATGTATCATCGGCAGCAGCGGCGAAGATTCGCTCTCTACCTTGGGTCACCTGCCCTACCAGCTTCCGGAAGGCGTCTATCGTCTGACCGACGACGCTTCGTTTATCGCCCTGCTGGGCTGGGGCCTAGGCGGCTACCGTTTTGACCGCTACAAGCTGGCAGACCGTATGCCGGCCAAACTGATTCTACCCGATAGCGCCAATGCCAGCGAGCTTGTTCATACCATCAAGGCGACGAATCTGAGTCGAGACTTGATCAACACACCCGCCCAGGACATGGCTCCCTCACACCTGCAGGCGGAAGTGGAAGCACTGGCGGAAACCTTTGCCGCCGAGGTGAACACCACCGTCGGCGACGAACTGCTGGATCTGGAATGCGGGGCTATTCATGCCGTGGGCCGGGCTGCTGCCGATGGCCCGCGCTTAATGGATCTGACCTGGGGCGATCCCGATCACCCGAAAATCACTATTGTGGGCAAGGGTGTTACCTTCGACAGCGGCGGCCTGAACATGAAGCCTTCCGGCGGCATGCGCTGGATGAAAAAAGACATGGGCGGAGCAGCGATTGCCATGGGCCTCGCTTATCTGGTGATGTCTCAAGGGCTACCCATCCGGTTGCGGATGCTGATTCCCGCGGCAGAAAATGCCGTGGCCGGCAACGCCTTCCGACCCGGTGACGTCTTGCACACCCACAAGGGCCTGACCGTAGAAATCGATAACACCGACGCCGAGGGCAGGCTGCTGCTCTGCGACGCCCTGTCCATGGCCAGCAGCGAAAAACCAGAACTCATCGTCGATTACGCCACCCTTACCGGAGCAGCGCGGGGTGCCGTAGGCGCGGAAATCGGCGCTCTGTTCAGCAACGATGACGCGTTAGCGCAGGAACTGATGCAGTTGGGCAGAGCCGAAGACGACGCGGTATGGCCCATGCCTCTGCACGACGCTTACGACTACATGATCAAGAGCAATATTGCCGATCTCGTGAATTCCGCGGCCTCCCCCTATGCCGGAGCTGTCACCGCGGCCTTGTTTCTCAAACGCTTTATCGACGACGTGCCCTGGGTACATTTCGATATCATGGCTTTCAACATACGCAAGCGCCCCGGCCGTCCTGAAGGTGGAGAGGCCATGGCGTTACGCAGTGTTTATCGGTATCTGGCTCAGCGTTTCGGAGCCATCGATGAATAGCGTCAAGGACTTAGAAGGCGCCACCTTAGGCACTCAAGTCGAATTGAACACATTTCTAGACTGGGTACCGTTCAACGACCAAGGCTTAGTGCCCGCGATTGCTCAGGATCACGCCACAGGCACCGTGCTGATGCTGGCTTGGATGAACCGCGAGGCCATCGAACAGACCCTGACCACCGGCCAAATTGTTTATTTTTCTCGCAGTCGTCAGGCCCTATGGCGCAAGGGTGAAACGTCGGGTAATACCCAAGGCTTGGTTTCTTTGCGATTCGATTGCGACGCCGACGCCATTTTGCTCTCGGTAGACCAGCTGGGCCCGGCCTGTCATACGGATCGAACCCACTGTTTTTATCTTGAGGTGCGCGGCGACAGTGTTGTTGTCGACAGTGAACCAGTAAGCTAGGCCCTGCCCGACTTACCGTCCCACCGTTTTGATACCGGAGCCTGACCGCGACATGACTCAAGCCGAAATCGTCTTCCACAATACGCTGTCCGGCAAAAAGGAAACCTTTGTACCCGCCAACCCGGAACACGTGTCCATCTACGTCTGCGGCCCAACAGTTTATAGCTTTGTGCACATTGGTAATGGCCGGCCCGCCGTGGTCTTTGACGTGCTGACCCGCCTACTGCGCACACGCTATCCCAAGGTCAGTTATGTCAGCAACATCACGGACATTGACGACAAGATCAATGCCGCAGCTGCCAGCAATGGCGAAGACATCAAAACCCTTGCCGATCGCTATTCACAGGCCTACCAAGAGGATGTGGCCGCTCTCGGCGTGCGCCCACCGGATGTTGTGCCCAAGGCCACTCATCATATCGCTGAAATCATCGACATGATCGAAACACTGATTGAGAAAGATCATGCCTACGCCAGCGAAGGACATGTGCTGTTTCACGTGCCGTCTGACCCGGAATACGGATCGCTGTCCAAGCGCTCGCTAGAAGACATGATCGATGGCGCTCGGGTCGAGGTAGCCGGATACAAAAAAGACCCTAAAGACTTCGTGCTTTGGAAGCCCTCTACGGAAGATCAACCAGGCTGGGACAGTCCCTGGGGCCGCGGACGTCCCGGCTGGCATATTGAATGCTCTGCCATGGTGAAAAAACATCTGGGCGACACCATCGACATACACGGCGGCGGCTCGGATCTTACCTTTCCTCACCACGAAAACGAGGCCGCCCAAAGTCGCTGTGCCAACGATGATTCAGGGTACGTGAGGTACTGGCTGCACAACGGCATGCTGAATCTTGGCACGGAAAAAATGTCAAAGTCCGTCGGTAACGTGTTGACCATTCGCGGCCTGCTGGAAAAACACAGCAGCGAGGTGTTGCGCTATGCGCTGCTCTCCGGTCAGTACAGCTCGTCACTTACTTGGTCTGATGATCTGCTGGCCCAGGCCCGAGCCAGCTTGGACAGCCTGTATCAAGGACTCAGGGACGTAGCCGATACCAACCCACTGACCAGTACCGACATGGAGAAGCTGGCCCAAGAGGAATTCCCCGAGACCGTCGTGAACGCGCTCTGCGACGATTTGAATACGCCTAAGGCATTGGCTGCCATGCACGAGTTAGCAGCCGACATGCGCCGGACAACCGACGAAGCCGCAAAGGCGGCGGCGCGCAACCAGCTGCTTGCCGGTGGCTGGCTGCTGGGGCTGCTGTATCAGAATGCTGAGGATTATTTCACTCAAGGCCAGCCCGGGGATTCAGCCGCTCCGACCGCCGACGCCATTGAGGCCCTGATCGCAGAGCGTAAGGCTGCTCGCGCGGACGGTGATTACGCCGGCGCAGATCGTATTCGCGATGAGCTGCTGGCCGCGGGCATTGAGCTGGAAGACTCCCGCGAAGGTACACGCTGGCGCAAGATTTAGCCGCGCCGCCGAGTCCCATGTATCCCGTTGCCATTATCGGTGAATCCCTTGCCGCTCAGCTCGCGGCTTTGGCCTGCGGTGCAAGCGGCTTTCACGAGACGACTCGCTATGCCGGACCGGAAGCCGGCTATCGCTCGCCGATCGTTAGCCTTGGGGCAAACGCCAGCCGCCTGCTCAAAGCCCTGGCACCGGACGCCGTGGACGCATTGGGCTACCGGCCGGACCGACAGCAGATTCGATTTGCCAAAAGTGCCTACTTACTGGCCGAACTGCCCTTGGGGGAATTCTATGAACAGCGGTACGGTGCCCCGCTGGTCAACTTCAGTGCACGATCCCTGAGCGAGCACTTAGAAAAGGAAATCGCCAACCCCCTCCTCACAAGCAGGCGCCTTGAGGAGATCGAACAATCCCACCGGCTGACAATCGCCTCTGCGCCAGGATACGCAGAATCGCCACAGCAGACGCCTGTCACAGTCTTTGAAGCGACACTCCCAGATCATCCGCTGCGACGAGCCAACGTGCTCTGGCGCGGCAAGGGTCAGTACGTCGAACAGCTGTCTGACTCAGACCTTGTGCACTTTCGATTTGTGACCCCATCGAATCAGGTCTTCGATGAAGCGGACTGGCATCCCAGCTTGCATGAGGCCTTGGATGCCAAGACTCACGCGGGTGGGATTGACCTCGGCAGCTTTCAAGCCAAGGACACACTGTTCGCCGGCCGGGTGGCCTATCTGAGCGACGCCCTGCATTCATCACTGCACTGCAAAGTCGATGGTGGCAACACGGCCATGGAGGATGCCTGGGTACTGTCGCGAATGATGGAGAATTACGAAGAAGACATCGGCGATGGCCTTGCAGCCTACGAGCGGTTTCGTCGCCCACGCCATCGCAAAGTGTTGGCGCAGATGCGTGATCACCTGATCAGGCTGACGCAGCCTTCATCAGCGCGTCGATTTCAGCAGCATGTGGGAACCGCCTTGCAAAACCGTCTGCTGCCGGAAATAGCGCTACAGCAACAGGATTGGCTCTATGAGCACGATGTGATTAAGGGCTTCCGTTAGCCCCTCAGCGCGGAAAGATCACTGCTTTATCAGTCGACTGTCCGCCCCAAAGCTTTTACTCAAAAACGCCATCTGGTCACCGAGTATTCGGCCCGAGTTAATCAATGCCAAGTACTCCGAGTAATTTGGCACATAGGGAAGTGCCATCAGTTCGAGACTGATTTCATCGAGTACCCGATTGCCCTTTAAGTGATTACAGCGGCGGCAGCTTGCGACCACGTTGTCCCACGAATCCGCACCGCCTCGAGATACCGGCACCACATGATCCCGCGTCAGCTCCGCATCGCTCAGGTGCTTTGCACAATACAGACAGATGTTGCCGTCTCGCTTGAACAAGGCGGGATTGGTTAATGGCGGAGTTTGAGAGACTCGCTGCGTCACCACTCTGCCATCGCAGGCAATGATGCTGTGGATGTCTTGGGAACTGCGCTCACCGGTGTGTTTACAATGTCCGCCCCGAATCGTTAGCAGCGGATTCCCCACGGTCCAAATCACCAGATCACGCGCATAGAGACAGACCGCATCCTGCCAAGGCACCCACTCCACCGGTTGACCGGCGATGTTGAGGCGAAGAATACGAGGTACACGTTCAAAGTCAGACAGAGTCGATAGCATGCCAGCTTCCTTGCATTACGGTGTAAAGCGCCGCGTCGTAGCCGGAAAATCGCAAGCGGCGTTTACCGGCTATACGACAGTAAAAACTAGGGGAAAACCACTTTCGCCGCAAGCCAAAGCAGCCACAGAAAAAGGCCCAAGTTGTACAAAACTGCACTGGACATACGCCTAGGCGTTTCTACACTATGAGCTTGTTTCAAACGATCCGGACTCAGTAACACGCCAAACCCTCTATGCGAAACAACATGATCATCCGTCTCCTCTGCGTCGTTTTTCCATTGCTTGTTATGGGCTGCAGCACCAGCGCGTCCCAACAGCGCACCGGTACCGAGCCAAGCCGAACCTCCGAGGAGGCGAATAAGACCGCCACCAGCTGGCATTGTGAACAGGGCCTGCAGACTTGGTCGTGCAAACGACGCACCATCGCCGACATTCAACAGCGCGAAGCGCAACGCAAAAACAAACAGTACGACTGGTCCCAGCCACAGAGCACGCCGTCCAAGCGGACAAGCAATACGATGGACGAATCGGCCACCGCCGATGTTTCGGTAGTCGAGCCTCCCGACGAGCCCCCTGCCGTCGCCACAGACAATCGTTCCAGCGAGGCTGTGCCTTCCTTTCGACCGGAGACACCCGTGTCACTGCAGGATCTGCCGGGCACTTATTGGGCCGTTCAGTTGATTGCGCTGAGCACCCAGCGTGAATTGAAAGCATTCATGGCGGAACTTGGCCTAGACGAACTCACCGGAGCCATGATCGAAGTTAAGGGCCGAAAATACTATGTGGCTCTGCTTGGGGTTTACGAAACCCGAGCGATCGCTGAGGACGCTGCCCGCAATCGACCTGCTGGCCTTCGAGGCATTGAACCCTACATCCGCAGCATGGCCTCGCTGCAATCTGCCATGACCCGAGCCAACGCTCTCTAGCCTCTTAGGAGGACCAGGAATCCGATGCAGACATAGCCTAAGAACCTGCGGTTTCAACCACTGAGCGTTGCGGGGATATGGCTTGATACGACGGGCGATTACGCAGCCGCTGCAAATACGCTTCAGTTTGGGCGAATTCACTAACGTCCATCCCATCCACTTCCAGCACCATGGCTACCGCCATCATGGGCACGTCGGCAAGCGAAAATTCACCACACAAATAGTCGTTGTCGGCCAATGTCTGTTCCAAAAACGGAAAAATCTGCTCGCGCATTCCCTGCCGCCCCTTTTCCATACTGTCGGCATCGCGCTGCGCCTCCGGAGACCACCAGGGCATCCAAATCAGCGGCAGGAACTTACTCAGCACCCCTTCGTCTGCGTAGTTCTCCAAAGCTCTTGCTAAAGCGCGCTTCGAGGGGTCTGTCGGCAGCAGGGGATTATTTGCTGACTTTTCGTTCAGATACTCATTGATGACCGTAGAGTCGTATAGCACCAGATCGCCATCTTCAATCCAGGGCACCTTGCCCAATGGATGTTTGGCGAGTATTTCCGGTAGCTTTTTCCATACAGCACCCGGACTCACAGTCTCCGTCTGATAGGCGAGGCCTTTTTCCGCCAGCACCACCTTGGTTTTGCTGCCATTGGTGGAGCGGAGCGTTCCATAGGGATAGTCCCGTTCCATGGTGAATAGTGTGATCACGTCGTGCCTCCTCTCAAAAGTCTGCGTTGTTTTCGTAAATGAAGAAGATTTTCCGCGCTGAAAATCGCCAAGGCCGACCAGATAAACCCAAAGGTCACCCAACGGATCTCTGGCACGGCTTCGTTGTATAAAAAAATCGCCAGCATCAGCGCGCAGCTTGGCGCCAGATACTGAACAAACCCCAAGGTCGCCAGGGGCAGCCGCAAGGCAGCGGCAGCAAAAAAGACCAAGGGCACGACGCTGATCACGCCGCCCATGGCGAGTTGAGCCACCTGCATCGCAGGCCGCATGCCCTCACTGGAGACCAGCCAGAATAAAAACAGCAGTGCGATCGGCAGCATCAGCGTGGTTTCAACCCAGAGCCCTATGGCGGCTGGCACGCTGACCTGCTTGCGCAGCAGGCCATAAAAACCAAAGCTGAACGCCAGCGTCAGACCGAGCCAGGGTACGCTGCGCTGCACCCAAAGCTCGACACCCACACCCAACAAGGCAACCGCCACCGCTAACCACTGGTAGCGCCGCAACCGTTCGCGCAAGAACAACCCGCCCAGCAGCACATTTACCAGCGGATTAATGAAGTAGCCTAAACTGGCATCGGCAATTCTCTGTGCTTGGATGGCCCAAATAAAGGTCAGCCAGTTAATACTCAACAGCAAGGCGGTGGCCATCAAGAACAGCAAGGCACGGCGAGACAGGTCTCGCGCGTTATCCCACTGGCCGGTTAGGGTAATCAGCAGCACCAGCAAGGGTACCGACCACAGCACCCGGTGCATGAGAATTTCAAGCGGAGCCGCAAACCCCACCCAGACGAAATAAATGGGCGCAACGCCCCATATCCCATAGGCGGCTACGGCATAAATCAGACCCTGACGTTGCGTCTGTGCTTGCTCTTCAACAACGCCAGCGGCAGTGTTCAAAAGTTATCTTTGCGCTTGCGTGTCTCCGCAAAGATGGCCACGGGATCCGAACCCACGCGATCAATCGTTTGCTGCAAGTTCGTACTTTGTGGGCGTACGAACGGATTGGTCCGGCGCTCCAAACCAATGCTGGTAGGAACCGTTGGAATACCCTGCTCTCGCAGACGCGCTATTTCCTCGACGCGCTGACGTAACGCTTCGTTGTCCGGTTCGACAGTGATCGCAAAGGCCGCATTCGCTTGGGTGTATTCATGAGCGCAGTAAACGGCGGTCTCATCCGGCAACGCCATCAGCTTTTCCAGACTGCCCCACATCTGCTGGGCGGTCCCTTCAAACATCCGGCCACAGCCCAAGGCAAACAGCGTATCGCCCACAAAGGCGGCACGATCATCGGCAAAATAATAGGCAATGTGGCCAACGGTGTGGCCGGGTACTTCCAGCACCTTGACCTGCGCGTTGCCCAGCTGAAAAACCTCGCCATCGACGACCCGTCGATCAATGCCCGGTATACGTTCGGCATCGCAGGCGGCGCCAATGATCTCGCAACCCCATTGGGCTTTCAGTTCTTCGTTACCACCGGCGTGATCAAAATGATGGTGGGTATTCAGAATATGCGTCAAGGTCCAGCCTTGTTCTGCCAAAGCGTTATTGATGGGCTCTACTTCCGGCGTATCAATGCTTGCCGTCGCCCCGGTCTCGGTATCGTGGACGAGGAAACCGTAGTTATCACCCAGGCATGGGATTTGTTTCACTTCGATGCTCATAGTGTCTCCAAGGGCAAATTAGATCTGAAGTATCTCAGATCCATCCATCCCTCGACAGAAAAAGTGACAAATGTCCCGCAGGGCACCCCATCAACCAAGCGGATGGTTTATGCTGTGCGCCTTCCTGTAAACGCGATCGAAACGCCCCATGAACAAGGTTCTGCAAGAAATCATCGACCTGCTCGACGTCGAGCCCATTGAAGAAAATCTCTTTCGTGGCCAAAACCACAATACCGAGCATGTCTTCGGCGGTCAGGTGCTGGCTCAGGCCTTGGCATCGGCATTTCGAACCGTAAACCCTGAACACAGCCTGCATTCGCTACACAGCTATTTTTTGCGCGCAGGGGACTGGACAAGACCCATCCTTTACGAGGTCGACCGCATTCGTGATGGTCGCAGTTTCAGCACCCGCCGGGTGGCAGCTATCCAAAATGGTCGCACCATTTTCACGCTGGCCTGTTCTTGGCAAAAAGTCGAAGAAGGGCTCGATCACTCTCTGCCCATGCCGGATGTTCCGCCACCGGAATCATTACGAGGAGACTTGGAAACCTACACCGAGCTGGCCCAATCCAAACCCGAGATGGCTCGTTTTATGTTTCGTTTTGAAGCCATCGACTCGCGCGCGGTTGAACGCATTACTATGATGGATCGGGGCGAGCATCCGCCCTTCAAACATACGTGGCTAAAATCGCGCGACCCCCTACCCGACAACCCCGAGGTGCATCTGGCGTTGTTGGCCTATATGTCCGATCTGGACTTTATGTCCACGTCCATGTTGCCCCACGGTCCAATGACCGTTGACGAAAAAGGTGAGCGCACCATTCGAGGTGCCAGCCTCGATCACGCCATTTGGTTTCATCGTCCGTTCCGGGCGGACGAGTGGCTGCTGTTCGCCAAAGCGTCACCCAATGCAGGCGGTGCCCGAGGCTTTGTCAGGGGACATTTTTTCAATCGTGCGGGAGAGATGGTGGCCACGGCGGCCCAGGAATGTCTGATTCGACCGGTGGGCAGCAATCGGCAAGCCATTGAAGCGGCGCAGAAAATTTCCTGACGCCGCATTTGGTAGGACTGTCTGCGGTTAGAGAGAGGTCGTCTTAGAGCGCTTCTAAGATCGCTTCGGCTGCACTGACTTCCAGCTTACCCGGAGCCTCCACCGCCAGATGTGTCACGGTGCCATCATCGACGATCATCGCGTAACGCTGTGAGCGGGTGCCCAAGCCAAAACCCGAGCCATCCATTTGTAGGCCAAGCGCTTCGGTAAAATCACCGTTGCCGTCGCCTACCATGACCAGCTCTTCCGCATTCGCGCTTTTGCCCCAGGCATCCATGACGAAGGCATCGTTCACGGACAGGCAGACGATACTGTCAACGCCTTTCGCTTTCAGCGCATCAGCTTGCACAACATAGCCGGGCAAGTGGGCCATTGAGCAGGTTGGCGTAAACGCGCCAGGAACCGCGAACATAGCGACTTTCTTGCCGGCAAATAGATCGTTGGTGGTTACCGGAGTCGGTTTGCCATCTTGCATTGTGTGCAGGGTTGCTTCGGGCAGCTTTGAGCCTGTTTCAATCGCCATTGTGTTTTCCTGTGGTTGATCGAGTTATCTGTAAATTGGCACGGTGCAGGGATCTATCCACTGCCCTCGTCCAGAGGATTGTGGGCTGTCAGGAAAAGCCGGTCAACTCAGCGCCATGCAAATTGCGGTTGTTCGAAGTGCGCAACCCGAGTGTGCTGATTCAGCAGGCAAACTTCTCGAAACTGATACAAGATCGCCGCCGTCGGTGCAGCAATGTGGTCGCTACCTACGGGCATGCGCAGTATTGGCGAATCACTGGTTGCCGTCTGGGTCAGGCGCGGCGCGTCGGTTCGAGTGAATTCCGTCAACGGTATGCGATGGATGCTGGCCACTTCGTCAGGATTCGCTTCAGTCATCAAATTCGCACCACCCCAAATCACCACCGGCGTCATCACGTAGCCCGAGCGCGTGACGAAGTCATCGAGTACCCCCAGAACGCGCTCTTCTGCCAGATCGACGCCGACTTCTTCGCGCATTTCACGCAAAGCTGCTTGCACCGGGGTCTCGCCTGCGTCAATGCGCCCACCGGGTAGGGCCCACTGACCGGGATGGCTGCGCAACCGCTGGGAGCGCCGGGTCAGAATTAAGGCAGGCTCTGCCGACCAACCCTGCGGGTCCGCGATCCCCGGCAAACCGGCTCCGGGGCCAACATCGGTAATGGTCAGGGCCACCGCCGCCCGGCGCAGTTCCTCGCCCTCTTGCGCCTCGTGCTGGGCGCGCTGAACCGCAAAGTCCGCCAAGAAGGCGGCCACACGATCACGCAGTCCGGTACTGCAGTGCCGAAAAGGCTGAGGGTTGTTGCTTAAATCGTTCAAGAGCGACCGTAATTGTCTGCAATACGGACGATATCGTCCTCCCCAAGATAGGAGCCCGACTGAACCTCAATGAGCTCAAGCGGTATCTTCCCCGGGTTCTCCAGCGCATGAGTCACCCCGATTGGGATATAGGTTGATTCATTCTCCGACAACAAAAACGTCTCATCGCCATTCGTCACTTTGGCGGATCCCGACACGACGACCCAATGCTCGGCCCTGTGATGGTGCAACTGCACGCTCAGCTTCGCTCCAGGATTTACGGTAATCCGCTTCACTTGATACCGCTCGCCAGCATCGACGGTGTCGTATTTCCCCCAGGGCCGATAAACCTCGCGGTGAAAGAGCCACTCGCTGCGGGTCTCGTTCATTAAACTTTGTGTGATTTGCTTAACGTCTTGGGCAGCATGCTTGGAAGCGACTAACACCGCGTCCTTTGTGCTGACAATCACCAAATCATTGACGCCAATAGCAGCCACAAGCTTATCTTCGCTTCTCACATAAGAATTTTCTGACCCCAACAATTTCGCATCACCGATAACCGTGTTGCCATCGCCGTCTTTTGGGCTCAAATCCGACAACGAACTCCAAGAGCCTATATCGCTCCAGCCGGCATCCATTGGCACCACGACAGCATCGTTTGTCTGTTCCATGATGGCGTAGTCAATCGATTCGGACGGGCATTGAGCGAAGGCTGAGCTACCAACCCGCAGGAAGTCCAAATCCCTCCCCTTTGACTGCATTGCCGCTCGGCACGCGGAAACAATATCCGGCCTGTGGGTCTGTAACTCAGCCAAATAGCGACTTGCCTTGAACATGAACATGCCGCTATTCCAGTAATAATCGCCTGAATCAAGATAGTCTTGGGCAAGTGTAAGCGACGGTTTTTCTTTAAAACCGTTGACCCGATACCCGCGGCCTATCTCGTCGCCTCGCTCGATGTATCCGTAGCCGGTCTGGGGCTCAGTAGGAACGATGCCAAACGTGACCAATCTTCCCGATTCCGCTAGAGGCAAAGCAGCCACAACGGCGTCGGAAAACGCTTGATGGTTTTGCACAACGTGGTCTGCCGCCAACACCAGAAGCACCGGGTCTTCCGCTTCTTTTTCCAGTGCGGCCAACGCGATTGTTGGAGCGGTATTTCGCCCCTCGGGCTCCAAAACAATCGTACTTTGCACATTGATGCCGCGCAGTTGTTCGGCAACAAAGAACCGATGCTCTTCACCGCAGACCGTGATCGAAGATTCAATGGGAAGATCGGCAAGCCGCAGAAACGTCGATTGCAGCATCGTTGTCGATTCCAATAGAGGCAGTAACTGTTTTGGGTAACCGGCTCTCGACATCGGCCACAGCCGACTTCCGGTTCCTCCTGCCATGATCACAGCACAAACACTCATAAATTCGACTTCTGCTGAAAGTCCATCATCCTACGCATTGCATTTATCCCTTTCGAGGGAAACTTATTCATCTCACGGCGGTAGCGCAGGCGATCTTTCTTGGCGGATCTATTGGCCACTGAACTGGGGCTTACGCTTGTCCAAGAAGGCGTGCAGCCCCTCTTGCCCATCTGGACTGCCCACCAACCCGGCAATGGCCCGGGCCTCAAGCTCCATTTGCGACTCCAGACTGTGATCAAAACTGCTGTCCAACAGCGCTTTGACCTGCCCATAGGCCTGAGTAGGCCCTTGGGCAAGCTTTGCTGCTAGCTTCTGTGCCGCAGGTAGTGCTTCGCCGTCTGCAACCACTTGATTCACCACGCCCCAATCGAGCGCTTCTTGGGCATTGAGCACACGATTCGTCAGCATCAACTCTCGAGCACGACGATCACCAATCTTGCGGGGCATGTAATAGGTGGAACTGCCGTCCGGTGACAAACCCGCATTGGTGTAGGCCATAGTCATGACCGCACTCTCTGCCGCGATGGCCAGATCCGCCGCCATGAGCAAGGAAAAGCCTGCACCGGCCGCCGTGCCATTGACCGCTGCAATGACCGGCGCGGCATTCCTCGCCAGCCGGGATAGCGCCAGATGCAGGTCTCCGGTCATCTTCATAATTAAGGTACGCGCACCGTCACCGGCGGCAGCAAATTCGCCCAAATCACCACCAGCGCAAAAGACCTTGCCCGCCCCAGTCAGTACCACCGCCCGGATATCCTGATCGGCGTCGATCTCCAACGCCACCTCGTGCAGCTCGGCGCCCATTGCAGGCGACATGGCGTTCATGTTGTTCGGTCGATTCAATGTAATCGTGGCGACGCCAACAGACACGTCAAAATTCAATGTTTGATAATCCACAGTTCTTTGCTCCTAGACTTTTTATGTTCCCGCCGGCAGAAATTTAGCACTGTCTCAAAGGTGCTGCTTAACTTGATTTACACAGTCGATTAACATAGGTCATTAATTTGTCATCCGCGATTTCAAGGCACCAACTTTAAGGAACCACTATGGACGTAGATCTGAGCCCAGAGGACTTAGCGTTTCAAGAAGACGTAAGGGATTTTCTTGCAACCAATGCCCACGACCCAAAAAGTGATTACGGTCAGTGGCGGTTGAATTGGTTCGAACTCGCCAAGGCCAAGGGCGGGTGGGATGTGCCGAAGTGGCCAACCACTTTTGGCGGCCCTGGCTGGACCCCAACCCAACACTATATCTGGGAGAAGGAAACCGCGGTTGCACAAACGCCCTGGGATCTGCCCTTTGGCCTGTCAATGCTGGCACCGGTGCTGATGAACTACGGTAACGAAGAGCAGCAGCAGCGATTTCTGCCCGATATCCGCGCCCGCAGCGTTAATTGGTGCCAGGGCTACTCGGAACCCAATGCAGGCTCTGACCTAGCGAACCTTAAAACCAAGGCAGAACTGTCTGAGGACGGCACCTACTACACCGTCAACGGCACCAAAATATGGACGACTCTCGCCCACATCGCTGACTGGATTTTTTGTCTGACTCGCACCAGCGATACCGGCAAAAAACAAGAAGGCATTACGTTTTTGCTGATACCGATGAAGCAAGAGGGCATTGAAGTAAAACCCATCATTACCCTTGGCGGCTCGCACAGCGTCAACATGGTGCATCTCACCGACGTCAAGGTGCCAGTAGAAAACAGGGTCGGTGAAGAAGGCAAAGGCTGGGGCTACGCCAAAGGCCTGCTCGCCCACGAGCGCACTGGCCTTGCCGGCATATCAAAATCTCTTGTCGCTCTGGATCATCTGCGTCTGCAGGCAGGCAGCGTGAAACGCGGCAACGCCACTCTGCTGGACGATCCGGCCTACAAATCCAAGTTGGCTGAACTGGAGATTGACCTGCTGGCCACGGAATTCACCGAACTGCGGTCATTGGCAAGCGCCGCAAACGGTGCGGAACCGGGACCGGAATCATCAATCTTGAAACTCAAGGGAACGGAGATTCAGCAACGAATTCAAAAACTCACCGTAGAAGCTGGAGGCATATACTCGGCCGCATGGGGCAAGAAACCGGTAGGCCACAGCTTTGCCAAGGGTGGTATGTCAGGCTATTTGGCCAGCCGCGCCTACACGATTTACGGCGGCGCTTCCGAAGTGCAAAAAGACGTGGTGGCGAAAAACGTGCTGGGACTGAAAAAAGCGAAGTAACCAGCGCGCCCTGACACCACACATCCAACTGGAGCCTCATTGTGAATTTTGACCTATCCGAAGAACAGCAGCTGTTAAAAGACAGCGTCGAACGCTTCGTCAACGACAACTACGACCTCGACACGCGTCAATCCCTCAGCAAAAACCCTGCGGGATTCAGCGACACCTACTGGCAAACCATGGCTGAGCTGGGTTGGTTGGGCGTCACGATACCAGAAGCCCAGGGCGGCTTTGGCGGCAATCAAGCAGACACCATGGTGCTGATGGAGGCATTTGGCAAAGGACTCGTGCTCGAACCGTTTTTTGCCAGCGCGGTACTTGGTACCCGCGCCGTCGTATCTGGCGGCAACACAGACCTGCAGTCGAGGCTGCTGCCGGACGTGGTCTCAGGAAGCTGTCGCCTCGCTCTCGCCTATGCCGAAGAGCAGTCTCGGTTTGATCTGGAGGACGTAATCACCCGCGCGAGCGCGCAAGATTCGGGTTTCGTCATCACTGGGCACAAAAGCATGGTGCAACATGGCGGCAGCGCCGACCAGCTTGTCGTCAGCACTCGCACCAGCGGGGGCCAAAGCGATGAAAACGGCATTACCCTGTTCTTGGTTGATACCAAGGCAGAAGGCGTCAGTGTGGTTTCGTTTCCCACCGTAGACGGTCAGCAAGCGTCAGAAGTCACGTTCGAGAACGTCTACGTCAGCGCCGACAATATGCTGGGGGAGTTAGATAAGGGCTTTACGCTGCTACAGGACATTGCCATCGACGGTATTTTGGCCCTTGCGGCTGAAGCCGTCGGTGCGATGGAGATTTTGTACAAGGATACCGTTACCTATACCCAGGAGCGGGAACAATTCGACCATCGATTGGCGGATTTCCAAGTACTCCAGCACCGTATGGTGGACATGTTTATGGAATATGAGCAGTGCAAGTCCATGCTTTACCGCGCGACCTTGGAAGTAGTTCAGAACGGTCGAGAGGCCATGCGAACCGTGCATGCGCTGAAGTACATGGTCGGTAAGGTTGGAACCTTTATTGGAGAGAACGCCGTACAGCTGCACGGCGGCATGGGAGTCACCGAAGAACTGCGCATTGGACACTACTTTAAGCGCCTGTTGGTCATCGACGCCCAATTTGGAAATTCTGACCACCACCTAAGCTGCTTCGCCGGATAAAGGGGGTATCGATGGCGCTTTTTCGAAGCTTCAAAGATCCATTGTGGTTGTTCTTATTGTTCGGCGGTTTGCTCTTTGGTATCGCTGCGATGCAGGATGATCCGCGCATCATTCGGGTCACCGAGGGCGACGTGCAGCGAATCGTGGAACAGTGGCAGCAGCAAATGCGTCGAGATCCCACGCCCGCTGAACAGGCCAGTCTCATCAATCGATTCATTCGCGATGAGGCGTACTATCAGGAGGCGCTTGCACTGAAGCTTGATGCCGGTGACACCATCGTCAAACGGCGTCTGATCCAGAAGCTTTCCTTTTTAACAGAGGACCTTGCGAGCACGGCAGCACCGGACGAAGCCACGCTTCGAGCGTTTCACGCCAAGCATCAAGACAAGTACCGAACCCCAGAGCAGTTTTCTTTCAGCCACATCTACTTTTCCGCGGATCGACCGGCGGAATCACCAGCGCAGCGCGCTGAAGTGCTCGCAGCCAAGGCCGTTGAAGACCCTTCTGTCGACGGTGACCCGTTTATGCTGCAGCGAAAATACGCGCGACGATCGACGCGAGAGATTGGCGACTTGTTTGGCAGGGCTTTCGCGAAGAATCTGGCCGAACTGCCGGTGCAGGAAGATTGGCAGGGGCCGCTGCGTTCGGCCTTTGGTTGGCATGCGGTTCAACTCATGAATCGAGAGCCTGCCAGTCGTCTCGCTTTTGATCAGGTGAGAGAAAAAGTTATCGTCGACTGGAAACAGGAACAGCGCAAAAAAGCCAACGACGCCTATCTGGAAAATCTGCTGGCGACTTACAGCATCCAGCTTCCCGCGGGCGTGCAACAAACAGACCAGCCGTAATGCGCTTTGGCGTTACAGCCCTACTGATCAACGCAAAAATTTTAGCGGCATTGGTCTTTTGCGCGCCGCTCACCGGACTGATGGCCGATGAAGTTCGACCCGCGTACTTGGAACTGAGGGCAGCCGAGCAAGGTGGTTACCATGTGCTGTGGAAGCAACCCGTGGTGGAAAACAAGCGACTCCCCATCGACCCGACCTTCCCCGTCGATTGCGATCTGCAAGAGAGCGCACCACCTGAAATCACCGGCAGTGCCTTGATCAAACGCTGGTTTACGGACTGCGATTTGAGCGCGGCCCGTATCGAGATCACGGGCTTGCGCACCTCGATCACAGACGTCATGGTCAGGCACATCCCGCTCGAGGGAGACGTTGAAAACTACATCGTACTGCCCGCAGAACCGGTGCTGACCCTCGGCAGCGAGAGTGCAGATTCCGTCGGTTATTTGATGATTGGCGTTGAGCATTTGGTGGGCGGCATCGACCACGTACTTTTTGTTATCGGCTTGGTGCTCTTCATCAGTTCACCCTGGATGCTGCTGAAAACCATCACCGCCTTTACCGTCGCCCACAGCATTACGCTGGCACTGTCGATTCTTGGCATTGTCTCTCTGGCACAGGCACCGGTAGAAGCGGTCATAGCGCTCTCCATCGTCTTTTTAGCGCGGGAACTTGCTCAACCTGAAGAAAAACGATCCACGCTGACTCGCTCCAGCCCTTGGCTTATGGCCTTCGTTTTCGGTTTGCTCCACGGTTTGGGGTTTGCTGGCGTGCTGCGAGAAATCGGCCTACCCGAGGATGCCTTGTTCACCAGTCTGCTGTTGTTCAACGTAGGAATTGAACTGGGTCAACTTTTTGTGGTGTTGGTACTAGTCAGCACCCTTTGGCTCTGGCGCAAGATCAGCGGAACCCTTAGGCTTCGTCCACAATTGATGTATCTCATTGCCGCTTACGCCATGGGCTCGGTGGCCACCTACTGGACCATAGACCGCACTTTGTTCCTGTTTTGATGCATTGATTATTACAACAACACTCTGGGGAGAGTTATGAAGAAGTTCATTTTGGCTGTAGCCGCTACATTCGTTTTGGGCTGTGCCGAGCCCGTGCCTTTTGAAGAGACGTTCCGGGCCGCACTGGAATCCGCCCAACCCGGAGATGTGATCGAAATTCCAGAGGGCACCTTTGCCTTCGACCGCTCACTGATCATGAATACCGACGGCGTCACCATTCGCGGTCAGGGCATGGATAAGTCTGTGCTCTCCTTCAAAAACCAGTTAGCTGGTGCGGAGGGTTTATCGGTATCCGCCAGCGACTTCACCATCGAGGATTTGGCCATTGAAGACGCCATTGGCGACGCGCTGAAGGTCAACGAAGGCAATAACATCGTCATTCGTCGAATTCGCACCGAATGGACTAACGGACCCGACGTCAGCAACGGCGCTTATGGCATTTATCCCGTTCAAACCACTAATGTATTGATTGAAGACAACGTGGCCATTGCCGCATCGGATGCCGGTATCTACGTCGGTCAATCAGAGCAGATTATCGTGCGCGGCAACCGAGCAGAATATAACGTCGCCGGCATTGAAGTAGAAAACTCCATCGGCGCAGACGTATACAACAATACCGCGGTAGCCAATACCGGCGGCATTTTGGTCTTCAACATGCCGGGCATACCCAAGCGTGGTTATGGCACTCGAGTGTTCGACAATGATGTAAACGACAACAACACCGCCAACTTCGCCGCGCCGGGCACTGCGGTATCTGGCGTGCCCGCAGGCTCGGGCATCATGGTGAACTCCAACGATCAGGTCGAGATATTCAACAATCGGATCAGCGGCAACAATACAGCTAACATCCTGATCTCGAGCTATTTTAGCGCCAACTACGCGGGCCAGCGGGAAGTGGCCGCGGAGTTCGACCCCTACCCTGAAATGATTTACATCTACAACAACGACATGACTAACGCGGGCACGGCTCCCGGCATCGACTACCTAGTCGCTGTGCGCGATGCAGTGTTTGGCCCAGACGGCGCGTTTCCCGACATCATTTGGGACGGCGTCATTGACCCGAACAAGCCCGCCGACCGAGAGGTGATCTGTGTGGACAATGGCGAATCACTGTTGCTGAACATTGATGCGATCAACGAATTCGCCAATCCTTCGCTGGATATGACGTCCTATCAATGCAGTGTCGAAAAGTTGTCTCCAATTGAACTGCCTGCTGGCTAGCCGGTTTCGCTACGGTTCTCTTTGGGGAACAGGGATACATCACGGTATGAACAGTCCGGCACACGACGCTCCGTTTCAACACGCGATCTCTCGCTCCATTAAGACGTGCGGCGCGCTTTTCTTCAGCGCGCTGCTGGCCGCCTGCGGCCCTACCGAGGTGACCTTTCATACCGCAGACCACTACCCAGAACGACTCTCGGACTGGGGGCTCGTCAGCCTTGACGGACAGCAGCTGACGGTCAGCGATCAGGCCTTAGTGTATGAGCTCAACACAGCACTGTTCTCCGATTACGCGCTAAAACTGCGTACGCTTTATCTGCCTGAAGGCACTCGGGCAGACTTTGATGCGACGAGTACGTTCACCCTGCCCGTTGGCAGCATCATCAGCAAAACCTTCATCTACCCCAAAAACCAGACCGGCGCCTTGCTGACCTCGTCAGACTGGAACGGCGACCCAAGCGCCATTCAAACCAATGCCTTTGAATTGATGGAAACCCGCTTAATGGTGAAGCAAGCCAGCGGCTGGGATGCCCTGCCCTATGTTTGGAAAGGCGATGACGCCTACCTCAGCCTCACGGGTACCATCCGTCCTATGACCCTGGTCGACGGCAAAGCGCTTAACTACTTAGTACCCAGCAAGAATCAATGCGCCTCGTGCCATGCCACGAACCACACAACAGGCGAGCTACTCCCCATTGGTCTTAAGGCCCGTCACCTAGACCGCTCCACCAAGGTCTACAACAAGAATCAGCTCGATCATTGGGCCGAGCGCGGTTGGTTAACCCAGGTGTCTGGCGAGCACACCCCTAACGCGGTATGGGGAGATACCGAGCAAACGCTGGATCATCGGGCCCGAAGCTATCTAGACATCAACTGTGGACACTGCCACAACGCCCAAGGCGCTGCGGATACGTCAGGATTGCTGCTAGATTACGAAGACCACCCAACAAGCGCCCTTGGGCGGTGCAAGCCCCCGATTGCCGCAGGTCGCGGCTCAGGCGGGCATTTGTACAGCATTGTGCCGGGCCAAGCCGAAGATTCGATTCTGAGCTTCCGCCTAGCCACCAATGACCCAGGCATGATGATGCCAGAGCTGGGACGGTCATTGGTGCATCAGGAAGGTCTGGAGATCATCAATCAGTGGATAAACAGCATGGAAGGCCAGTGTCTCTAGGCCGCTAGAGGTTCCCGCTGCGAATCACCGCCAGACTGGGTAGATTTTGGTCTTTGTCAGATAACGTTGGCGAATCCACAGGCCATGGAATACCGACTTCCGGGTCATTCCAAATCAAGCCGCCTTCATCGTCGGGAAAATACAAGTCAGTGCATTTGTATTGAAAATCCGCAAATTCCGACAGCACGCAAAAACCGTGGGCATACCCCGGTGGAATCCAAAGCTGGCGGTGGTTTTCTGCGCTCAGTTCCACGCCAACGTACTGACCAAACGTCTTTGATGCAGGCTCGACGTCTACCGCAACGTCGTAAACGGCACCCGCGCTACAGCTCACCAACTTCCCTTGGGGGCGATTTTGCTGCAGGTGCAATCCTCGCAGAACGCCTTTTGGAGAGCGCGAGTGATTGTCCTGAACAAAGGGCAGCCCAATGCCTGCCTCTTGGTATCGTTCGATCTGAAAGGTCTCTTTGAAAAACCCTCGATGATCGCCAAAGACTTTGGGCTCAATGATCATCACACCAGACAGCCGGGTCTCAATAATGTTCACGGTGTCGTCTCGGCATCCAAAACCTGCTGTAAATACTGGCCATAACCGGTTTTTGCCAGTGCAGTCGCCTGTCGCTGCAACGCTTCTTCAGACAGCCAGCCGTTGCGATAGCCGATTTCCTCCAAACAGGCCACTTTTAGGCCCTGCCGATGCTCTATCGTTTGTACGAATTGACCCGCTTCCATCAAGGAATCATGAGTCCCCGTATCCAGCCACGCGAAACCACGACCCATCACGCTAACGTTCAGCTCACCGGATTCCAGATAGGCTCTGTTCACATCGGTGATTTCGAGTTCCCCGCGTCCGCTGGGTTTTACACCTTTGGCTATGTCAACGACTCGGTTGTCATAAAAATACAGTCCCGTCACCGCGTAGTTCGATTTCGGTTTCGCCGGTTTCTCTTCTAACGAGATGACCTTGCCGCTCGCGTCGAACTCTAAAACGCCAAAACGCGCGGGATCGTTCACGTGGTACCCGAATACCGTGGCGCCTTCGGCGCGCTGGGCGGCATCACGCAACATGGCGCTGAATCCATAGCCGTAGAAGATGTTGTCGCCTAAAACCAGGCATACATTGCCATCGCCAATAAACGATTCGCCAATGAGAAAAGCCTGAGCCAATCCGTCAGGTGACGGTTGTTCTGCATAGCTCAGTTGAATACCAAAATCGGCTCCATTCCCGAGCAGCTTTTGGTAGCCGGGCAGATCCTCAGGCGTAGAAATCACCAGTATCTCTTGGATACCTGCCAGCATGAGCACAGACAGCGGATAATAAATCATGGGCTTATCGTAAACCGGCAGCATCTGCTTGGAGATGCCCCGAGTGACTGGATGCAGGCGCGTACCCGATCCTCCCGCTAGCACAATTCCTTTCATCAAAAAACCTCACAAATCCCTAGAGCGGCGGACGCCAGCCGTTGATGCAGGATAGTATCAGCCAGCTTTTCCCTACGTCACGAAGAGGGGTGCTCACTCGCCGGTTGAGCGCGCTCGGCACGCAACACTGCAAGCTCTGCAACGATGTCAGCGTGCCGCTGACGGTTAAGACCGTATTTGGAGTAACAGTAAACACAGACTAAGGCAAAGCCTGAAACAATCGGTCCGTAGATTAAACCCAACCACGCGATGGTTTCGGCGCCGATATCCGCGGCTGTTTGCACATCAGCCCCCGTTGGCCAGTCAATCAGCGCCAGCGCAAACCCTGCGGCTACCGTGCCGATACCCGATGTCATCTTGTTGGAGAACGACACCGAGGAAAAAAAGATGCCCTCTTGCCGGAGGCCGGTAATCAGCTCATGTTCGTCGACGACATCCGCCACCATGGAGTTAAAAGCAATCAGGGCTTGCACCACCCCAAACCCTTGCACGAACTTGATGACAATCAGCGTCACCAACAACTCGTCTGTACCGTTTTCAGGGAACCAACCCAGAAGCCGCAGCACAACGGGTATCACCTGACACAAAGCCCAGCACAGGGTTCCGATGATGACCGACGGTTTCTTGTCGAACCAGCGGGTAAACGTACTGGCAAAAGCGGTTCCCAGCAAAGCGCCCACCGGAGTCGCCGCAAAAAAGTACAAATTGCCCTGGCCCTGCAACTCCCAAAAATAGGTATTCATGTGCAGATTCAGCGCGTTATCGACACCGAC
>Ga0213863_10000121_pt1 | contig 59970 bp, 40 predicted proteins | sample PICome_8_FD_160128 | JGI IMG/M metagenome (GOLD analysis project Ga0213863, IMG submission 160128) | Coastal seawater microbial communities near Pivers Island, North Carolina, United States - PICO497 | ecosystem: Environmental > Aquatic > Marine > Coastal | place: USA: North Carolina...
GATTCGTCGTTCATTATTATTAAACACTTCTTCAGTTGTTGTGTTCGTTACAAAATTGTGTCGCGTTTACTTCATTACTAAGTAAGAGCTTTTGAGACTACCATGTCTCCTTTTCCAGACGACAAATATGACTTTGACGACGAGGAGAATAAGGAAGATGTGGTATCTCAACACGCGCGAATGCTTTCCGTGGAAATCGCCAACCGAATACACCCGTCCTTGGACTTCTTCGAAGAGCACTTGGAAGAGGTGAAGGAATACGCGCTGGTCACGATCGCACAGTTAGAGGAGGTGAAACTGTTTTTGAAACGCCAAAACGTGAAGAGGGAAAAGAGCATCACGAGTACTAAGAAGAAGAAGAAGAAGAAGAGCAAAGAACAAGAACAACATGAACAACAAGAAAGTTTCGGCGTGAGTGATGATGAAAATGAAAATGAAAATGAAAATGATGAGACGAGTGATGATGATGAAAATGTTCTTCAAAGTCGCGATACGCGACGTAATCAAATGGAGATTGATCTCTCAAAGTTAACCGCTCGTTTGGAACAAGATTTCGCGTTCATCGATTCCGCCAGGGAGACTTTGAACGTCATCGAGCGTAAAGTTTCGGAAATGGAGGAAGACGTGTGGGAGAAGGAGAAAGCGACGGTGAAAACGCGCGTGGACCAGAGAGTGGAACAGGTGAAGGACCAATTCGGGAGGATGTTTTCTTCGATGTTTTCTTCATCAAAGGAGTAGCAGGTGTAGCACGTAGTAGAATAATACTAGTATTAGCAGCGCATATAGTATTCGTTTCGTGATCGAGATATGTGATCGAGGAGAGATGATCTCTTAATCGATGATTAAATCTTAAGCAATCCGTTTTTGAATTTGTTCAAGTATTGCGCGATGCGTTTCCTCTCTTTCACGCTCATTCCGATTTTCTTTCCAAACTGGCCGTTCATTTTCGATTGAAACTCTGTCATCCCGAGCGATGGGAAGTGCTTTTGCAATTTCTCCGTATCGTTTGGGACGTCTTTCGGGTGTTTCTTGTGGACGAGAGCGAAGAACGAGGACAATAACGTTTTGTCGGTGACATTCTTCTCTTTATCGTCGTCCTTGTTGTTGTTGTTGTTGTTGTTCTTGTCGTCCTCTTCCGGTGATGATGATGATGATGATGATTCAGAAGAAGAAGAAGAAGAAGACGTCGAAGAAGGAAAACTGCCGCTGGTGCTAAACCTACTTAAACTATTGCTACTTAAACTACTTAAACTACTTAAACTACTACTTATAATACCATTACTCCTTAAAAAATGTCGCGCAACATAGCGTCTTGCAGAGAGAGCGGCAGACATTCTTTTTATAATGAAGAAGGAAAACAGACTTTTTTAAGGAGGAAAAAGGTCTCTCTTTTATACACAAAATCTATCTTTACAGACTCCTTTGACTATGAACTAGTAAATCTATTATAATAATATTATTATTATTTGTTCTTAAACCTGTCCTTCTTCTTCCTCTTCCTGTGCTTGTGCTTGTTCATGGCTTTCTTCCTCTTTCGTTTCACGCTGTCGGCTCGGAAGATAGTACCACCACCATTTACACTTCCCCGCGCGTTTTCGTCGTCGTTTCCGTCTAGGTCGTTGGCGTCTAAATCCTCGCTTTTGCTCGTTCTTCCAACGACGATTTCCGGCAACAACGCGAGTTGTTGCTGCTGCTCACGAAACGAGTACACTTGGTCCATGATCGTTTGTAACGATTCCAATTTGTTTGCTCTCGCTTTTGAGTTGTTGTTGTTTGTCGTCGTCCTTTCTTCTTCTTCTTCTTCTTTGCCTTCTTCTTCGCGCAAAGCGTCCAACAAGCCTTGAATGGACTCGAGTTTGGCTTCGATTTCGTCTTCGTCCGCGTCCGAGTAGTAGTGAACGTTTGAAAAGCCGTCGTCTTTGGAATTTTTGACCGCGTTTACGTAGTTGTAATAGGCGGCTAAATCCGAATTATCTGAATCATCGTCTCCGTCTTTTAAACTCTCTTCTTCCCTGCGTTCGGCGAGCGCGGCCGCTCGAGCGCTCTTCCTGAGCATCGCTAAAACCGCCTCCTCTTCTATGTCCTCCGCTTCCATCATCGTCATCGTAAAGTCGTCGTCGTCTGCTTCCATCTCGTCTTCGTCTGTGTCGGACGCCGAATACGCCGCCGCCGCCGCCGACAAACAGTTCTTTTCGATGAACTCTTTCACCGTCCAACACTCTCGATTGTCCATTTTCTCCTCACGTTTGAGCCGTAACGTTCGTTTCCAACTCGCCGATTCGTTCGTTTTCTTCATCGTTTTGCTCGTCGCTTCCATCAAACGCTTCTGAATCTCCCTTCGATAGTTCGACGTCGATCTTCGCCCGTTCGTTTTCGTCGTCAAATTCGTTTTCCCCGTCGTCGTCTGAATCGTCGTCGCGTTTAGTCTCTCGTTTTCGTCTCTCTCTTTATTATTATTGTTAGTATTCTCATCTTTCCCAACCTCTCGTGAAGCCAAAGAAGAAGAAGAAGTCGTTTTGGTGGTCGTTCCGCTGATGAATTTCGTCGTCGTCCCGATCGATCTCCTCGACGAAACGAACGATTCAGACGACGACGACGACAAAGAAGAAGAAGAAGACAAAGAAGAAGAAGACAAAAAAGAAGCGTCTGCTGCTGCTCTCCCTCCTTTAATAACGAATACTCTTCTTCGAAGAAACATCATCGTCGTCGTCGTCATCTAAACACGTTTTGTCGGTAGTGTGTGTCAGTCAGTCCGTACAAAGGTGAGACGATAGAAAGAAAAAATGATGCATGAATTTTTTATCTCCTTTTTTTGCTTTTTTTCTTTGTTTTACAACACGTTTCTCTCCTATATATCAGTCTATCAAAATCTGTCTAGTGTGACTATTTGAATTCTATTGTTTCGCCGGCGCTAATAAAATCGATCGTTTCTCGCTCTCGCTTCCCGAGGTTTCCTCGCGGTGCTTGACGTCCCCGGCAGTTGCGTAGACGAGTATACCAATCGCTTGTACCGTGAACGTGCCAACAAAAACCACAGCCTGCGTGGTAGAACTGAATCCACCCTCGAAGCCGAAGAAGCGCACCATGCCGACTAATAGACTCTGTTGTAATAAAACAACGTTGAACGTGCCAGCGTCGACGTATTTTAAAGCTCTGTATGCACTCGCAAAGGAAGCGAACAACGTCACCGAAGTCAATATGTATATCATAACGTCGTGATGCTCTATTCTAGCGAAGAAGTTCATCAAAAGTTCGAAGTTCCACTTGTGCTCCGCGAAAATCGCTACTATCGCGAAAAGAGTGCCGTAAAATCCAAACGCGGCCAAAATTTCGTTTTGGTACACTCCGCTATCGATTGAATATTCCTGCAAAATATTCGTCGCCGAAAAGCAGATGGCGGCGAAAAACGCGAGCGCATCTCCCAGTCTCGGGTTTTTGTCCGGATGCGGTACGTTGTTACCCTCTTCATTTACCTCTAAACTGTCGCAGACGATGAGGAAGAGGAGAGCCGCCATGGACACGAAAGCGCCCACTACGTGCCGCCTAGAATACCTCCGATTCATGAAGAGAAACCCGAGAGTACACGAGATGGGCACCGTGGCTGTTTGAATAATCGTTCCCGACGTTACTGAAGTAAATTTGAAGCAAAGAATCGCCGAATAATTCCCTATAAAATCAAAAACCACCATCATGATGAGAGCGAGCGTTTTCTCGTTTGGCCGGCAACAGAGTCTGCTGAACTTTTTTGGATCTTTTTCGCCTTTTTCAACGTCAGCGACGACGCCGACGACGGCGAAAGAAGAAGAAGAAGGAGGAGGAGAAGAAGAAGTAGTAGTAATACTTTCCATGTGTTCTCGGTTTCCTCCGACCAAGCCGGGAAGAAACGCATAACTGTCGTACATCTTATGCCTGCGAAGCTTCTTCTCCACGCCTTCGGACTGGTCGTAACGAATAACTTTATCGCTCGTCATTTTTCCGATTTTGTTTACTTTTTCCTCTCCTCCGACTTCCTCTCCTCCTTCTTGATGTCGCTCTATCACCTGCAAAGGCGCAAACACGATCCAAAGCATGACGTACGCGGACAGAAGCGCGAAATATATCGATCTGTGCCTCTCGTCCAACACTTTACTGAAAATGGAAACCAAGGCGTATAATATCGCGGTGATGAACGCGTAGAACGTCCCTTTGACGTACGTCATGATGACAGCTTTAACTCTTTCTTTTGAAAAAGCAAAATGTCTCGCGTATCGATGGTATCCTCGGTGTATCAGCGGTACGTTATTGTTGTTGTTGTTGTTGTTGTTGTTGCCATCAATCTCCAATTTTCAACACCATTTTAGTAGTACACATCACGGCTCGTTCTCATACGATGAGTTGCTCGTCAACGGCTCTACTTCTTCTTCTTCTCAGAAAGAGATTCTTTCGCGAGCGACTGACTGGCCAAAAGAGAATACAACAGAGGAGGTTAAAAATAGAGAGATACAAAAGAGAGCGTTTTTTCTCGTCGTCGTCGTCAACTTAAGTTGCTCTTTGCGTTTCTTCTGCGTGTTTGTCTTTGTGATGAGACGACGACGATGATTTTGCGAACCTTTTTTCTCTCAAAAGTCTCTTTTTCTTGGTAACACTAAAAATTTTGATATGCCACGCTTAGTAGGAGTGGTGGTGGTGGCAGATTTTTAAGAAAAAGAGCATCACTTTGTGCGAGCAAATATCTAGGAAAGCGCGCGAGAGTCGAGACACGCGCGATACAGCACTCACGCACACATCAACTCTACCTATCGGTACAACGCGTAAAAAGTAGTACATTTCAATCGCGCGACGAAACGGCGACTGGAGAGTCATCCATATCAGCGTGACTTTTCGGGAATTAAAAAACTTCTTCTTCTTTTTTTAATAACGCGAGTCTTTTGTTGAGGGGACTCCCTAACAAACACACCCCGGACGGAGAATACGAAGAAGCGACGACGATACTAATAATGACGATACCACCGATAATATCAGCATGAGCGGAAGCGAAGTGAATTACGGCGCGACCGATGAGGAGGAGAGCGTCACTCGTCGTCGTCGTCCTTCTCTTTTCGCGAGGCAGGATTCCAACGAGTTCTCCTCCTCATCAATTAAAGCGGGAAGTACGGGAAGTTCAGATTTGGGAAGCGTGGTGACGCCTTCTGTGCGCTCGTTGAAAGTTGGCGGAAGATTTGGTTCTATTCACTCTCTGAGCGGCTTTGGGGGAAGTTTTGTCGCGGGCGATGGAGAAGAAGACTTGGAGGAAGAAGATTTAGAATCCGGTTTGGGGAGGAGAAGAAGAAGTCAGAACAACGAATCGTTTTCGGATTTGGCCAGACGTCGAAGCGCGATGCGCAGACGAGGCCGAAGCAGCGAAGAAGGATTGTCGATTGCGTCCTCGGCGAGTTCGACAATCAGTTCGATATCGGTGTCGGTGAAGGGAAACGATAGATTGTCAAACGCCGATACGCTTCTGGAGAAAGTAGGAGAAGACAAACAGGAAAGACAGTGCGCGCCACACTGTGCGCCACACATCTTCGTCTGGGGGATCCCAGGAGCTTTGTGTGCCACATCGTACGCGTTGTACAACGTATTTATCAAACTGGGAAGCTACTCGATTTCACCGGTGTTGGGAGGAGTTATTTTACAATTCGTTGCGTGCTTATTAGGTGTCGGTCTCTTAGTATTCGATCGGAGGAAAAGCGAGTATAACGTCTGGCAAGAGTTGAAAGAGTCTGACAGAGTTGGTATTATATGGTGCTGCGGAGCGGGTCTCGCCGTGGGGACGGCTGAAATGTTGAGCTTTTATGTCTCGTCTTTAGGCGTCTCAGCGTCTCAATCGATACCTGTAATCATCGGAGGGTCCGTAGTGTTTGACGTCATCCTCGGCGTCTCGTTCTTGAATGAAAGTTTCGGTTTGAAAGCGATGCTAGGCGTTCCTGTCATCGTAGCAGGTATTAGTAGCGTCGCCTCGTCTGTTACTGGAACGGAAGGTGGCAGCGTGACAATTGCGGCATTGTTGGGCTTCGGCAGTTCCTCTCTTGCCGCAAACGAGACGGTAGAATTAGAATTGGTTGATTGGATAGGACCGGCGATTGCTTGTGCGATGGCGTACGCTTTGTATAATGTTTTCATAAAACATGGATCGGATACTATGAATCCTGTTCTTGGCGGGGTCATTTTGCAAATCGTTGCCATGATTCTGGGTTCATCTTTTCTGGGCATTCTTCTTCGCGCCGGTTTTTCTGAGATCTTACATTACGACATAAAAGGTATTTTCTGGGCGTGTATGGCCGGCTTTTCGGTTGGGACTGCGGAAATATTGAGTTTTTACGTCTCATCTCTCGGCGTTCCCGTCTCCATTTCGACTTCGACCGTTGTAGGCGGGTCGGTCGTTTTGGGCTCATTAATAGGCTGGATTGCTCTTGGAGATATAATTACCTTTGGTTCTGGTTTCGGCGTTCTTTTTGTTTTATGTGGCGTTATTTCGGTTGCTATGGATGCGGGCGATCACGATGAGGATGAAGTTATATCGGACGATGGTGCCAACGTGTCGAGTAAAACAATCGGCGGAGATGGAACTGTAAACCAGTACAATGATTTCTTTAAAAAGGTACTGGATCGAGAAAAGCAGGAAAGCCCAGAGCAAGGTAAAGGCACGGACGCGATCATGAATCCTGTTGCGTTGGAGAAGAAGAACAATCGATATATTCCCGCGATAGATTCAATTAACGAGGAAGGTTCCGTGCATCGTCCAACTTCTCCGATGCTTGCTCGCTTTCTCGTTGGTACGGACCCGCTTGCCGCAGAAAACTTGGAAGACTACTACTTCGGGAAACCGTTTGCTGGATTGAGTTCGGACAGTGAAACCGACTCATCGAGAAGGTGATCGTTCAGATTGTCGTGAATAGGGGGTAAATCAGAGTCAAGTTCATAATAAAATGTACACATAAATAGTAGAAAACGTGCACAGATTGCAGCACGGTCACGTTGTATATAATAAAGTATTTTCAAAATTCATCAATTTCCATATGGCGTTTTCTTGTCTCTTGCGAGTTTGAGAAGGACTTCCCCATTTTGTGCTGTGTGCTGAGTCTCCCTCCCCCTGACTTTTCTCGATCTCTCTTCTTTCAAAAAATTTCAAAAAACCTCTTCTTGCATGCAAACGTCTCTCGTCACAAAAAAAAAACTCTCCCCCTCTGTTTTTCTTCTTCTTCTTCAGAGTGTCGTCTCTCGCTCTGGTGATCCTTCTTCTTCTTCTGTCGTTGAGTAGTTTTAATAGTGCCTTCATTTTCTCACGTTTGAGAAGACGGAAAGAGTGTTCTTCGAGTAATACGCACACGTATATTTAAAAGCGCTGAGGCTGTTTTTGCTTCTTCTTCTTCTTGGATACTAATAATACTACTAAGATGATGATGATGAAAATGATGATGAGCCAACACCACCACGAACAAGTTTCGTCTCAAACCACAAAGTTCAAATCATTTTTGAACAACAACGCATCGAAAGAGTTGAGAAGATCACCCACAAAAGTAGTAAACAGATTAAGTAAGAAAAAGAACGAGCACAACAACAGAAGAAAACAACATCACGCTAGAAGAAGAGATGTGACGAGAGCGTGCGGGATCATCGGCGTGATGACGCACGAGAACAAAGTTTCCGCGGAGTTATACGAAGGGTTACTGATGCTCCAACACAGAGGGCAGGACTCGGCGGGGATGGTCACCTCGGACGGAAGTCGATTTAAAGAGAAGAAAGATAACGGGTTAGTGAAAGACGTTTTTGATAAAAGGACGATGAACTATTTAGACGGGAACATCGGGTTAGGACACGTGAGGTATCCTACGCAAGGCGGTTTATCCGCGACGGAGGCGCAACCGTTTTTCGTCAACTCGCCGCTCGGGATTTATTTAATCCATAACGGAAACTTGACCAACACGGACGAGTTACGATTGAGGCATTTGAACGCGAGACACATGAGAACGAATTCGGATTCGGAGGTTTTGTTAAACGTCTTCGCGGAAGATTTACAGAGAGAAATTAATTTGCACCCGCTGAGAGACCCGCACGTGCAAATGTTTGACGCGGTGACGCAAACGATACAAAAAGTAAGAGGGTCGTATTCAGTGATTTCTTTGGTCAACGACGTCGGTTTATTCGCGTTCAGAGATCCGAACGGGATTCGTCCGTTGGTTTTAGGTCAAAGAGTGAACAAAGATGGGAAGGATGAGTGGTGCGTGGCGTCGGAAGACGCGGCGTTTGGACCGCTCGGCTTTAAATTTGTCCGAGACGTGAACCCGGGGGAAGCGATTATCATCACCAACGACGGGAAGATGGTGTCCAGACAGTGCGTGGCCGGGGACGCGTGTCCGTGCATTTTCGAGTACATTTATTTGGCCAGGCCAGATTCTACCATGAATGGTATTTCGGTATACGAATTCCAACTGGATTTAGGTCGAAGATTGGCGCAACACATCACCGAGCGAGGGTGGGACATCGACGTCGTCGTCCCTGTTCCAGACGGGAGTCGCCCGTCTGCGATTGAAATCGCGAGCGCGTTGAATTTACCCTACCGAGAAGGTTTAGTCAAGAACCGATACGTCGGGAGAACGTTCATTATGCCAGATCAAAGAACGAGAGAGTTATCGGTGAGACGAAAATTAAACGCCATGCGATCGGTGTTCAACGGGAAAAAAGTTTTGTTGGTGGACGACTCGATCGTTCGCGGGACGACGATGAACCAAATCGTAAACATGGTTCGAGACGCCGGGGCGAGTAAAGTGTATTTGGCATCGTCTGCACCTCCAGTGCGACACCCAAACGTGTACGGCGTCGACATGCCGTCTCGCGAAGAGTTTGTCGCGAACCAACGAACGGAAGAGGAAGTGTGCGAAGTCTTAGCCGCGGACGGGTTGATTTACCAAACCGTGGAGGATTTGTTACAAGCCGGTAAGACCATGAACCCAAACATTAGCCGATTCGATGCGTCCTGTTTCGATGGCGACTACATCACGGGCGACATCGACGAAGAGTATTTGGAGGATTTGTTAGCCGATCGAGGTTTAGGCAAAGTCGGCGCGGTTAAAAGCCTTTGATTTTTATGAAGAAGAAGAAGGAAAGAGAGAGAGAGAAAGAGAGAGAAAGAAAGAAAGAGAGAGAGAAATGTGCGATTATATACAAACCGTTTCGTGTTTATTATATATATTATACAATCTATATTGAAGCGTAGGTAAAATCTTCTCTCCCTCCTAATAGCTCTTCTCTCTAACTTTTGATCTCCTCCAAGACCTGTAACACGTCCTCCGCTCTCGATCTCGTAAACGCGCCGCCTCTCTCCATTTCGATGTACTCCACGATACCGTCTTTTACGATCATCGCGTATCGTCTACTTCGCACTCCTAAGCCTTTATCCATCAAATCGAGTTCGCACCCTAACTTTCTCGTAAAGTCGCCGCTACCGTCGCCGCACATCAGCACGGGAGCGGCGCCGACAGCCTTCCCCCACGCGTCCATGACGAACGCGTCGTTCACGGACACGCACGCGATAAGATCGCACCCGGCTTGTTTCATTTTCGCGGCTAAGTCGATAAACCCTGGTAAATGCTTATTCGTGCACGTGGGTAAGAACGCCCCGGGCACGGCGAACACGACGATCGTTTTTCCTTTCGAGCATAACTGAGACGTCTCGATCGATTGTAAGTTGCCTTCGTGATCGAAATATTGCAAGGAAGAAGTTGGAATCCGGTCGCCTTTTTTAATCAATTGTTGATGGTGTTCACGTTCGTGTTGTTGTTGTTGTTGTTGTTTATCTTCTCGTTCGTTCGGGTACGCGACGGCTTTGGTGGAGACATCGAACACACGTCGAGAAGACGTTCTCGTCGTTTTTGTCGTCGTCAAATGCGGCGGCGACGAAAGGAAGGGACGACGACCCTTCGTCGGACGCTTTTTTTCATCCGGTGACGTAAATGTTTTTCCTCCGTCTGCTCCACAACAACAAAAACAAAGAGAAGAACAACATTGTTGTTGTTGTTGTCGTCGTCTTCTTCCAACATCATCTCCTTCTTCTCGTCCTCTTAAACGTAAACCTGTTGTAATTCTCGTCGTCACGCCTCGAGCCGTCGTCGGCAGAGAAGCAACGACAGAAAACATTCGTTTGTTTGTTTTTTTTTGATGAAAGGGCTGCTCTGTCTCTCTTTTTTTGACGCAAACTGTGAGCTCTTTTGTTTTTTGCTCTTTTTTGCTTTTTTTTTTGTGGGTTTGTCAAACAAAATCATCGTTACATTTATACACTGAACGCGCGTTGTCTCTTTTGTGGTTCACTTCTTTTCAAGAATACTACTACTAATAACAATAATAAGAAGAAGAATTAAAAGTCGTAGGAATACACTCTTCGACTTCGATTCAGGCGACGACGACGATTCAAACGACGAGGATCAGAGAGAAGAGAGAGATGTTTTATTCTTCCGAGGAAGAAGAGAAAGACGGACTTTTGATTCGAGATGTTGAAAAGAAGAAGAAGAACATTTCTTCTTCTTCTTCTTCGATGACGATGACGACCACGATGTTCGTTTTGGTTTTACTCTTCGTCACGTATGCTACTACGACTACTAGGACGAGTACTGCTACTACTGCTGCTCTCGAGAGGCCGAGGGTAAGAAGCCTGAGTGATGTTGATGCATTCGTCGCTGCTGGGAACGCGGGGGTGGATGCTTCAGGACAGGCTCTTAATACTAATACTAATACTAAAAATAAGAAGAAGAAAGCGACGATATCAAAGACATCAAAAGAAATGAATAATAATAATAATAATAAAGATGATCAACAACAACAACAAGAACAGCAACGATTAAACCCGTTAGTTATCGTTCAACGCGACAACGAGAAAGACTATCAAGATTTGAAACGCATTCAAAAAGTCTTCCCGAGTGCGAATTCAATCTTCGGCGTGAACGCCGGACAGTGGCCGCAGAACCTGGAAGACGCCGAATACGGTTTACAGCCCTTGAGGATATTCAACCGCGAGAATTTCAAGAGTCTCACGTGGAAAGTAGATGATAAGAGGAGAAATCCGGATAATTTAAAAGGCATACAGTGGATCGCGTCGATCGATGAACGCAATCCAAAGACTGGGAAGTTGGGCGACGGAAGGATGCCAATCGCGCATCACATCGGATGCATGTACGCGCACTTCAACGCGTGGCGAGCGGTGGACGATATGGCTTACGATAAAGGAAACGATAAAATCTATCCCGCTTGGATTATGGAAGCCGACGCGTACGTGGACGAGAACCAAATGAAACCGAGAATGACTCGATTACTTCAAAACGCGCCGAAAGATTACGACTTTTTGATGATGAAGAGAGAGCTCTTTTTAGGGATTTGCGGTCCAGATAGACCGGAAAATTGCAAACGGTCGGAGAATTTCATTCGTTTAGGCGCACCGGGACCGAATCAAGAACCAGTTCGAGATGGGTACGAACGAAGAATGTATTTCTATTATTGGCCTTTGGATGGCCCGGGCGCCGGTTTGTCGTCCTACGCAATCGGTCCAGATTTTTCATATAAAGCGTTCAATTTCATCTCCCGGAAAGGAGCGGACATGATCGATGGTTTCTTATTCGGTAAGCTATGCCGAGACGACTACGTCTCCGAAGATGCCGCGAGCCCGGGGAATTTTTTGTTACCGGAAATTGGCTCCGCGTTGGTTAAACCGAGAACGAAAGAAACGAACACGAAAGACAACAAGTTGAAAGTGTTGAATTGCTATTTGCTCGGCGACGTCGAGTTGGTGAAGAAAGACGCCGACGACGAAGAGGCGTCTCTCGGTAACGACGAACAAGAGAACGTCGAAAACGAGAAAATCGACGACCCGGTGACTCTTTTCAAAGCGAAAGTGCACCAGGAAACGTCAAGAAAAGCGTCGCCCGATGACGAACAACAACAAAAAGACATCGACGTGACGATCGAAGCGAGCAAACCGACCGAGTCCTCCTCCCAAATCACCATCAAAACTGGGGATGCGTCCATTTCGCAAACCATCTCAAACAACAACGATGGCACGTTTTCCTTCGAAGTGAACGAGAAAAACGTCGACGGACAAGAAGAAGGCGAAACGAAAACGGAAAAGATCACCGTGGACACGACGCAGATGCCCGGACCTTACAACGACCTGTTCTCGAGCGTCATGAACACCATGGCCAGTGGTGGAGGACCGTTTAATTTACTACAAGAACAAGAACAACAACAAGAACAACAACAACAACAGTAGCAGTAAATGCTACTGCGCGTGCATAATGATAAGTAGCATCGACATCCTCTCCCCGATGATGTCGAGAGTTGTAATAAAAATGTATATACTACCTTCCAAAGGTCTAATAAAAATCGCCACTAACACACGAAAGAGAACAAAACAACAAACTCATCGTCGTTAGAAAAATACCTTTTACGAATGCCGCTTCCGTCTCGCCTCCAAGTCCGCCACGAGGGCTTATCCATCGTCATCTTAGGCGCGACTGGAGATTTAGCCTCGAAGAAACTCTTCCCGTCTTTGTTCAACCTCCACTCCGCGGGTTTTTTACCAACCAGGACTAAAATATTCGCCTCTTTGCGAAGGAAAAGCAAAACTGAAATCGAGTTCAAAACGGAATTGACGGAACACATCAACCGGGTTTGGAAACCGCCGGATGGGTCGAACGCGACGAAACCGACCAAAGGTTTGATGGAGGAGTTCTTAGAGGACGTGGAGGTGTGTTATTTGGACGAGGAGTTTCTTTCAGAGGAAGAAGAAAAGAATAAAAAGAAGACGACCGTAGTAAATGGTCGAGGCGATGGAGGAGGAGAAGAAGAAGACGAAGAAGAAGAGGACGAGGAATCGGATTCGGAATCCGGTCTTCATGGTAGTAAAGAAGGGAGCGAAGAAACGATGAGACAAAATTATCGATCCATTCATTCGATAACGAAGCACATTGAATCGTGGGAGAAAGAAAACGAAGACGCGCCGGCATCGAATCGAATGTGGTATTGCTGTTTACATTCGGATTTTATCGTCGACTGCGCGAACCAAATCCACTACTTCACGAGGACGAGGAAGGTGCATTTCACGGACCACACGCAAGCGGAGATGAAGATGAAGAAGAAAGGATGGACGAGGTTAGTTCTGGAAAAGCCGTTCGGTAGAGATCGAAAGACGTGCGAAAAGCTGAACGTGAAGTTGAGCAAACGATGGCCCGAGAGCGATTTGTTCCGCATGGATAGGTATTTAGGTAAAGAAGTGATTGAGAACTTGTTGGTGATGAGGTTTGCGAATCGATTGTTATCGCCGATTTGGAATCGAGATAACGTGGCGAACGTACAGATTATATTCAAAGAACCGTACGGCGCGGAAGATCAACAAAGAGGGGATTATTTCGATAAGAATGGGATCGTTAGAGATGTCATGCAAAACCATTTGTTGCAAATTTTAGCCGTGCTGGCGATGGACGCGCCGGTATCGTTAGATCCGGAAGATATAAGAGACGCGAAGTTGAAAGTTTTGAGACAAGTGGCGATGAGTAATGATAAATTTGACGTGTTGAAAAACACCGTCGTCGCGCAATACTCGAAGTCGAAAAACGGGAAGCATTTGGGCTACATGGAGGAACGCCCGGAAAATTCGAAAACCACGCCGACGTTTATCATGGCGGTGTTGAAATTAGCCAACGATCGATGGGATGGGGTGCCATTTATTTTTAAAGCCGGGAAAGGGATGAACGAAAAGAGGTCGGAAATTAGAGTGCAGTTGAAGGAATCCCCCGGGGATGTTTTCGGGAGAGACGACGACGAATCTCGATTACACGCGGCCGGGCCGAACGAGTTTGTTTTGCGCATGCAACCGAAAGAGGAGATGTACATGAAAGTGACGATTAAAGAACCCGGGTTAGGAGTCAAACCTACGGCTTCGGAAATGGAATTGAGTTCGAGATGGAAAATGGAACAGGCGAGGAAAGATGCGTGCGGGGAAGCTCCTCGACGCGCCTACGATCGATTGATATTGGACGTCATCAACGGGAACCAATCGCATTTCGTGAGGAACGATGAACTCGAAGCCGCGTGGGCGGTGTGCGATCCGTTGGTTTCCGCGATTGAGAGCGGGTATTTGCCGATGACTACGTATTCATACGGTAGTCGAGGACCGAAAGAGGCAGACGAATTGAGAACGAGGGCTGGGCATTTACCGTCGCATTTGGTCGAGAAGGATTCGGTGCCGCTGTTGAACGCGGAATACGATACGTTGCCGGGCGAGGAGGACGGCATGACGGAATCTTTAGCGAGTAAATTATCGAACGCGGTGTACGTTTCTGAACCCGTCGTGAAAAAGAATAAGCCAGTGAATGAAGGCTACGCGTTGAGTCCGAGAGGATACCGATCCGGCGACGTGAGTCCTCAACAACAAAGGTCGCCGAGACATAGTCAAATGAATGCGCGTCCCTCGACGCAATGGATTTAAGTATAGAAGTAGAGTATCGTCGATAGATGATACGCATTAGTTGCATGAATAATTTGTTTTGTGTTTATTTAGTACGTATTAATATTAGTCTAAGTCTTCCGCACTACCCGCCGCCGGTTTCGCATCTTCTTCCATCGGCGCATCCTCGCCCTCGGCCGCCGCCGCACCAGCATCGCCATCCTCCATCTCCGCGTCGCCATCGAGTTTCTCTTCCTCTTCACCCTCTTTCTTTTCTTTCTTCTCTTCCTTCTTCGGTTTCGGTTTTGGTTTTGGTCTCGATAAAATCGGCGTCGCGAAGCGCTCCAACACAGATCGTTTCTTCTCGATGTCCTCTGATTTCAACACACAATCGTCGGTTTTCTGTAAAGCGGATTGTAATTCGACTTTTTCAGCCAACCATTTTGCGGCATCGTCGCACTCTTTTTGCACTTTCTTTAAGTCTTCGGCGTCGATGTGCGCGTGCGCTTCATCTTGAGACGTTTGTTTGATCATTTGACACGAAGATTCTAAGGCGGCAATCGCGCCAGGTCGTTTGTGTTCTTCGTTGTATCTCTCTTCGATCGGGTTACCAATAGTGGATAACTCTTCGAGTTTTTTTACGTAAACACCTTTGGTCTCGTCTTCGCCGTCTTCGTACAACCAGTCTTCGGTGTTGTTCAACAACTCTTTGAACGAGGTTCTCACGTCTTCCTTGACGTAATCGAACAACTGTCCGCCTTCTTCCAACTTTGAGCGCATGGAGTACACGTACGCCTCGACCGCGTTCTTTCTCTCTTTCGTCTCTTCCATGACCTTGTCTTGCAACGCCATGTCAAATTCTTCTTGCTTGCACTTTTCGAGCACTTTGTCCGGTAAACCGCCCGTGTACGTCGATTTGATCGGCACGTCCGTTTTCTTCGTTTTCTTTTTGATCTCAATCTTAAATTTCGGTTTCGTTTCTTCTGGTTCCTCCTCCTTGGCAGCTTCCTCTTTTCCTTCCTCTTTCTGTTCTCCGTCCTCCCCACCTTCTTCGCCGCCTTCGGTTTCCATCTTTTCGCTCGCATCCCCCTCTGTCTTCTTCGGTTCTTCTTTTTTCTTCGGTTCTTCGACAATCGGCACTTGCACCTCTTCCTCGTACTCCTCCCACACTTGCGCTTCCGTGCACTCGACTAAGCCGTTCAAGTTCAATTTCACCTTCAATTTGACGTTGTGCTTGTCTTTGCCTTTCGGGACGGCCGGTAACGGTCCGATATCGAATGTACCCAACGAAGATTCCTCGGAGGATTCGTCCGTTTTCGTCGTCGCTTGCACCGTGAACTGTTTCGCTTTCAAAAACGTCATTTGTTTCGTGCTCGGAATCGGATTATATTTCTCAAACAATTCCACGTCTTTCACTTCGCCTTTCGCGTCTCCCGGCCAGGACATTTTGACCGGGAACGCGAACGCGTCGATGACGTCGAACTCGCGCACTCTAAACAACGGCGAGAGCATGGCGCCTTGCAACGCGCACCCTCTGGCCACAGATTCCGAGGCGTTCAACGTTCTCGAGATTGGCTTTTGGAAGAAATCCTCCAACGCTTTTTGAATCGATTGAATTCTCGAGGCGTTACCGACCAATTCGACCGAGGCGATGTCGGCAATGTCCAACTTGGCATCGACCACCATTTGTCGCACCGGACCCATCAAACCGTTTAACTCGTTTTGTGCCAACTCTTCCATCTTATCTCTCGTAATCATCGATCGCACATCAACGTCGTTCATGAGACACTCGATGTTAATCGGCGCTTCTGGGTTCGCCGACAATACTTTCTTAGTCTTTTCGATGGCTGATTTCAAACGAAAGCTCGCGCGGGGATTCGATTTGACGTCAATTTTGAACTTCTCCTTGAACTCCTCGCAAAAGTGGTGGAACATCGCGTTATCAAACGCGCCGCCACCTAAGTTTGTATCGTATCCAGTCGAGAGCACTTTCAAACCTTTCGAAGTGAATTCAACCACCGAACATTGCATGGCAGAGTGCCCGATATCCACAAACGCCACTCGTACCGGTTTCTCCGTGAACTCTTGCGTCTTGAAAATGCCGTACGCCAACGCCGTGGCGGTCGTTTCATGCATCAATCGCATGACGTTCAACCCACAAATGCTCGCCGCATCAATCATCGCGCGTCTTTGCACGTCGTCAAAGAAAATCGGCACGGACAAAACGCAGTCGGTAATTTTAATCCCCTCGTTATCCAACTCGGCGATTCTCTTCAGATCGCTCAAAATCATCCCCAACAACTGCTCCGGCGAAAATTCTCTTTGTTTCCCCATATACTCCACGGTAACGATGATATTATCCGTCTTCTTGTCTCCCTTCACTGGATACAAGAATTCCTTGATGTCTTCTTGGACAGTTGGGTCGGAAAATTTCTTCCCGATTAAGCGTTTCAAGCACGCGACCGTATTCGTCGGTTGCATGTTGATCTTATCGCCAGCCGCGCATCCAACGAATCGTTGCCTATTTTATTATTATTATTAAGAAAAGAGAATTAATGTGGTGAGTGCGTGTTGTGATTCACGAGCGCGACGAGAGAGAAAAAGAGAAAGAGAAAGAGAGAGAAACTTTGCGAAAGAAAAACTCCTCCTCTTTTCCTCTGAACTCTGTGTCTGTCTGTTGATGATCAAACAAACGAAACGTCGTTTCCAAAAAAGATGGAAAAAGAAGGAAAAAAGAAGGAAGTTTCTTTTTCTTCTTTCGCCGGCTGCCTCTTGCACCTCTCTGCTTCGGTCGATTCACTCCGATCATTTTCATCATCATCAATATCATCATCAGATTCTTACTGAAACCAATGAATAATGAATACACAAACACTTTATTTCAAGTGGCTCTGATGCGCGCGCGCTGCTCGTAGAAGAAGAAAACGGCAACGAAAGTTTCGAAATTTGATCGTCTCTCTCTCGCCTCCACACTTCGACGAAACGACAAGACGATGAGAGAAAAAAAATCATCATCATCTAATATAAAAACGAGGAATACTGAACGCACTTGTCCCCAAAATTGATCAATGAAGGCGTCTCCCGTTTAGACTCTTCGTTCATGACGACATCGATGCCTTTCCGTCGCGCGAGCGCGACCACGTTCGATTTCGATCCGAAATCAATCCCAGCCACAGACATTATTTATATATGTGAGATTTGATGATGATTTGTTCTTGTTTTGTGTGGTGTTTCTGTGACGCCGACTGCAGTTGACTCTCTTCTCTGCTTCTTTAAAAAAATGGAGAAAAACGCTTTCACATCAAAAATCACACGAGTTCTCTCCTTTTTTTTCTTTTTGGTTTGTTGTTTTTTTTGCTGCTTTTTGCTTTTGCGCTTTTCTCTCTCTCTCTCACTCTCTCTCTTCACTTTTCTTCTTACACACAAAAACAACAATATGCCTATTATAATGTCTTCTAAAAGGGTGGTGCGTCGTTTACGTCGTCGTTTACGTCTTTGTCGTCCGTAAAAGTCCGTCGTCCAAAGTTTCCTTTTTCCTCTCTTTCTTCTTATATATATATAACACACGTACACATCCAATGAGGAACGCTAAAATTCTGTACTGAAAGCCATTGAAAGAGCATCGCTCTTCGTGAAACTTGAAATCATATAGTTTGTGCTATCTGAGGATATATTATGTGTGTGTGTGTGTGTGTGTGTGTGTGTGTGTATATGTATACCGCATCGTCGCGTTTTTTCTGCTCTCACTCTGTGTGTGTTCAACAAAGTCGTCCGTAACGGAACGGTGTGTGTGTGTGTGTGTTCTAATAACTGTCAAACACCACAAAACTAACTGTCTCTCTTCCTCTTTTCCTCTTTCATCAACTCAAGCAGAATAAAAACAAAAGAGTATTCTGAAGATGGTATTCTTCGCGGCAGGTACTTCGGTTTTAGGAGTCGGGTATTTCTGGGTCGCGTTCATCGTAGCGTCTGTTTTGGGACAAGTGAACGTCCCGTTCCTTTCAAAGTTTGTGCGCGATACGGCGAAGCGAGGCAAGACGAGAGGCGTCAACTTTGAAGAAGACGACGATACATCGAAAACGAAACGAATCTTATTAAACGTTCCGCACGCGTGGTTCACGCACTTCTACGTCGTCGGTACCACTTGGAACGCGTATACTTTGTTGCGATGTATTCAATCAAAGAGAAATAGTATTGGTGTGTTTTCATTCGCGAAGGCGGTCTTAGGAGACTCGAGCGGCGAGCTTCTCGCGAGCGTCTTGTTTCAGTTTCACGTCACGCGACGGTTGATGGAATCTTTGTTCGTCAAAGTGAACAAGAAGAAGGCGCAAATGCACGCGATTGGATACGTTCTAGGTTTACTCTATTACGTGTGCGCGACTTTGAGCTTAAAAAGTAGCAACGAAGAAAAGGGAGAAAGAAAAGCCGACTTTTTTTTCGCCTCTCTTCTCTTCTTCTACGCCAATTGGAAGCAATACGAGTGCCACGTGTTACTCCGGAACGCTCGCTTACAAACCGACCGAAGAGATCAATACGCGCAAATAGATTCCGGTTTGTTCTCCTTAGTCGCCTGTCCGCACTACTTTTTCGAGTGCGTTTTGTATTTCAGCCTTTGCGTTATACTCCGGTTTTCAAAGTCGAGCGCTTTGATGTTCCTCGCGGTTTGCGGAAACTTGAGCGTAGAGGCTAAGAACCACTTGATTTGGTATCGTCGCCGAATTAAAGGCTTTCCCAGACACAGGAAAGCTATGGTGCCGTATTTGTATTAATTCTTCTTAATAAGTTTCTTCTTATATACCAGTAGTTTGTTGTTGTTGTTGTTAAATAGTGTGTTGTTAGTGATAGAGAGAGAGAGATATTTTCGTTTTCGGAGATAAAAAGAAAGAAAGAAAGAAAGAAAGAGACGCTTTTTCGTCCGTCGATCGACGAGATCCCCCTTTATCGTTTATCTTTTTCCTCTGTCTGCGTTATTAGACAATCAAAACAATCAACTCCATTATAATAAAACTCTATATTATACTATGTTAGCTTCAACCAGTGGCGGTGCGTTGTTCTCTCGTAGCACGCGTTCTCTTTCCTTTTGATGACGTTTATCTCGTCGATGATCTGTTTTCTGTCTTCTTAAAAACGAAAAGAAGAAGACAACGGTGTCATCGTCATCATCACGCCGCACTCGTCTCCAATCCAATCCCTAGAAGAAGTCCACTAGGGCGGCGTCCAAAATTTTACAACTCTTGACGACACGCGTTACAGAAAAGAGTACAGTATCATCCAGTCGTCGTCGTCCTGCACTCGTTCTCTCTCTCTCTGTCTCTCTCTCTCTCTCTTTGTGGCGCGTTCGTCCTAGAAATGTGTGCGTGCACAAACGCTGACTGACTCTTCTTTCGTTCTCTCTTCAATCAATACAGCGACGACGGCAACGTCATCAACGACCAACAACACCGGCGTTGCTGCTGCTTCCTGGGGGAAGTTGTCCTTCAGACGAAGTCATCAAAATGCAACGACGACGAATAACAAAAACGTTAAAGTCCGAGGACAACAAACTTTAAAACAACTGAGAAGAAGATCAAACTTAACCATCGTCAACGTGGCCACGCCGTCGAAGAAATCGTCTGCGGAACCACCGAAAGAACCGAAAAGGTCCGCGGTGGAAATCATCAAAGAAAACTCGGATTTTTTACGCCACCCTCTGATTGAGCAGTTGGCGACGCCGGAGACGTTCATTTCCGAAGACGCCGCGCAATTGTATAAGTTCCACGGTGGATACCAACAAGACGATCGCGAGAAGAGATCGTTCGGGGAAGGAAAATTTTACCAATTCATGATGCGAACGAAACAACCGGCTGGTTTAGTCTCGAATAAGTTGTATTTAACCATGGACGACTTGGCGAATACGCACGGGAACGGGACGTTACGTTTGACGACGAGACAAACCTACCAGTTGCACGGTATTTTGAAACAAGATTTGAAGCAAACGTTTAGAACGGTCATTCAAAACATGGGGTCCACGTTAGGCGCGTGCGGGGATATTAACCGGAACGTGACCGCGGCGCCGTGTCCGGACAAGAAGAACCCGAGTTACGAAATCGCGCAAACGCTTGCGCTCGACATCGCGGAACTGTTAGCACCGCAATCGGGGGCGTATTACGACGTCTGGCTCGATGGAGAACAAGTCATGACGGTGGAAAAGCCTGAAATTACGAAAGCGAGAATGGATAACTCCAACGGGACGAACTTTGAAGGAAGCCAAGAACCGATTTACGGGAGTCTCTTTTTGCCGAGAAAGTTCAAGATTGGCGTCACGGTCCCCGGGGATAATCACATCGATTTCTTGAGTAACGATATCGGTATTTGCGTCGTGAACGATGCCGGCGGCAAACACGTCGGGTATAACGTCTACGCCGGCGGCGGTATGGGACGCTCGCACAGAAACAACGAAACTTTCCCGAGAATCGCATCGCCGATTGGCTACGTCGATAAAGATGATATTTTTTACGCCGTCAAAGCTATCGTTTGCACACAAAGAGATTACGGCAGACGGGACGACAGAAAACAGTCCAGATTAAAATATCTCGTCCACAGCTGGGGCGTCGAGAAGTTCACCTCGGTCACGGAACAATATTTCGGCAAGAAGTTTCAACCGATTGCGCCGTTGCCGGAGTTCGAATTTAAATCGTACCTCGGGTGGAACGACCAAGGCGATGGGAAGTTATGGTACGGTGTCCACGTCCAAAACGGTCGCTTAAGAGGTGAATTGAAAAAAGCCTTGAGATTGGTCATCGAAAGATACGAGTTACCGGTGCGTTTGACCGCGCAACAAGATTTACTCTTGTGCGACGTCGACCCGAAGTGGAAGGATGACATTCACCAAACTTTGAAAAACGCCGGTTTGAAAGATTTGGACGACATCGAGCCGAACGACCAGTTATCCATGGCGTGTCCGGCGTTGCCTTTGTGTGGCTTAGCAATTACCGAAGCCGAGAGAGGTTTACCGGACATCAACAAGAGACTTCGCGAGGTCATGGAAACCGTCGGCTTGACGAAAGCCGACGACATTATGATTCGCATGACTGGTTGCCCGAACGGGTGCGCGAGACCATACATGGCCGAACTCGGTTTCGTCGGCGATGGCCCGAACTCATACCAAATCTGGTTGGGCGGTACCAGAAACTTAACCGGAATTGCCCGAGCGTACGAAGACAAGGTGAAGGTGGACGATTTGGAGACGTTTTTCGAACCGATTTTCGCGTATTGGAAACAAAATCGTAACAGCGGCGAAGAGTTTGGTCAGTTCGTCAACCGCGTTTCGTTTGAAGAAATGAAAGCGTTCTCGGGATCATACGTCCCCGGACAACTCGTTTCCGCGGAACGATTGCCGAGAGTCATGGTCGAAAGAGCGGCGCTGGATAAATTGATCAAATACGCGGAAGAGAACAACACGACGCTGACTGCGGCGGCAACGAAAGCCATCATGGACTTGTAAATTCAATTATAAATTAAAATCAACATCTATCTATCTACTATATCAATACTAACTGCATCATTTTTATGTTACAACAAAATCGCGCGTATATAATACTCATCCCCTCATTCTTCCAACTCCGGTCGAGTTAACAAATACAACGACGGACCTAACACGGGTAATAAATAAAACAATGGGTTCACATCAGATGATGCTGATGATGACAACGACGACGAGCGTCTCTGTAAATCCTCCTGTATAGCCGTTTTCATCACCAACGACAAGACGATTAAATCGCAGGTAGACACGCACGCCAACGTCGATTGTTTCGTCAACAACGTCACAAACTCCGAAACCACCGCGGCGTCGAAAACGTGCGAGAACGCCCAGAAATATAAAAACCCACTAAACGCCGTCAACAACAACGCGTTAATTTTAGATTCGAGAATATTCTTGGTGATAAATCCTAAATCGGATTTCTTTACGCCGTTTATCACCGGCGTCCGGGCGATTAAATACGGTCCCAACGCGAAAAATCCGAGAGCGAACGACGCGCCGACGAAAAACTTCGGTTGCAACTTTGGCTGTTTTTCGCCACCGCCCGGAACGAGTAAACACGCGTACACCATAGGAACGACCCCTAAACTGTTAAACAAAGCCTCAAACAGTGGGTTCACTTGACCTTGAAACGGAGAGGAAACGAGTTGCGCGATTAAATCCGCATCGAACGACCCCACCGTCTTTGGTGCCACGAACGTCGCCACCGCGAGCAACGAAAACCACAAACCAAGAATTGCGAGTCGCTCCGAATCTTCCCAGAACTTGTATAACAACTTTTGTTGCTCTTCTTCTTCTTCTTCTTCTTCTTTTTTGTTGTTATTCGTATTATTATTGTGGGCACGCGTCACAACTACTAATCTTTTATCCATCATCATCGTCGTCATCTTTGTCGTCGTCACGCAGAAGACGCCGTTTCTTTTTCCCTCCTCCATCTTCTTCTTCTTCTTTTGAATCGTCATCGCAAAACCACATCTTATCTTTCTGTTGATGTTGTTGTTATCATGAGAAAGTTTCGAAGTTGTTTTTGTTGTTCCTCTCACCACACGTAATGATAAAAGCGTCGTCATCTTTTTAACATCAACACACTCTTTCAAAGTGTTAAAAAATATAAGGAAAAATGAGCAAAAGTGGGGGTGAAAGAAAAAAACAGAAGAGAATGAAGAACGAAAAATTCAAAAAATCATCTGAGTGTTTTGAGAGGTGAAATCCCCTACTTTATATCTGCGCCTTTGAACGTGCTCCTTTGAGCGCGTTTCACGAATATATGTACACATAATAAATAGACGCGCGCGTTTTGTATTATACCTTTTTTTTAACGGAGAGCTGCTTTGAGAGTTTTTGTACACGGTTTACACCATCGTATAACTTTTAATCAATAGTAGTACCTACACGATGACGGTGAACGACGAAGTGATTGAGATTTCATCCTCTTCAGAAGAAGAAGAAGAAGAAGAACAACAAGAAGAAGAATTAGTAGGGGAGGAGCGGGAAGAAGACGAAGAAGCAGAAAGCGAAGACGAAGAGGAAGAAGAACCATCATCATCCCCGGTGGTTCGGTGTGCAATTCGAACGACGAGAAGCGAAGAAAGAGAAGAAGAAGACAAAGAAGAAGAAGTGATTTTGATTGACTCCGACGACGATGAAGAAGAAGAAGACAAAGAAGAAGAAGAACAACAACAACAAGAACAACAACAACAAAAACAACAACAACAACAACAAAAACGCTTCTTTAACATCGGCACGGAAGTTTTAATCCATAACATACTCAGTAAACCAGAATTAAACGGAAGAAAAGGAGAAATTATGGAGTACACGGGCGGGTTTGATCGAAGGTATTCGGTGAAAGTATTCGGTAACGTCTTGGCGTTGAAAGAGGTGAATTTGATTGATTTTAACACAGACGGAGAGAGAGCGATGGAAGTGATGTTACAAATACGCGCCGCGGAGAATCGAGATGGTGACGACGATACTACTAAGAAAAGGAAAGAGATGATGGAAAACGAGGAGGATAACGTGATGTTGCCTACGCACAGAAATGATGACGTCTATGGAGAAGATGACGATGAATCACCCTTGTATAGAAGAATGGCGCCGTCGCCGCCGCCGTCGGAGTCGCCTCCGGCGAGAAGGATGGTACCGCCGCCGTCGCCGTCCACACAATTTACGCCGACGAGAAGTAAATACGCGCGAACGTTACCGTATGCGCACCCCGCGTATCAAAGTGGGAAAAGCAAAATGTTTGGTAAAATCACGTGCGTGTTAGATCACGACTTTGCGATTAAAAATGTCGGTAAAGCAGTCATGCAAGGTTTGGACGCGCCGAATGGGATTTCAGGCGTATCGAAAGACTATAAAAATCGATTGCGATGTACGTCGCGAACTTTATTGCCTATCCCCGCGAGCATCACGTGGATTCGGCATCCGGAGAAGGAACTGAGATCGAACGAAGAGTGCAGATTTATGTTGCAAGATTTGACGCAAATGCAAGTCGAGGAAGATCCGAGATTATACTGGTCGATGCGCACGACGTTGGTTTTAAACGGCGAAGAGTTTGTGAAACTCCTCGAAAAAGAGGAAGAAACGGAACGCTTGCAACACATACATGACGGTTCTTTATCGGATGTTCTGTTGAAAGCGAAACGACGCTCGGACTCGGTTGGTATTCTCACGTTGTTGGTGTACGGATTAGACGATTACGTCTTGAAACGAACGAGGAAGGAGATGGCCCAGGTCGGCGCCAAAGACGCGTTCAACGATAAGTTTGTTTCCGCGATGAAAACGAAATTAATCGTACGCTCGGGCGGGTTTGGGAATCTAGGAAAGATTCAAGTCAAAGTAGTGGAGTGTTTAAACGAGCAAGCGGTCGTTGATAACATCATCGGCATGCACAGATGGTTAGCAGATCTTCCGTTTAAGAAGAACCACAACGCGATATCGGTAGGCGTCGTCGCCACGGTGGACGAGAAGAAAATTAAAAAATTGGACCATTTGAACGTCTCGTGGGTGAAAGCGCTGGCAGCGATATCGGGATTAGCCGAGGAACACGCGCACGTCGTCGCGAACCGCTTTCCAAGCGCGAAGAAGTTGATTGAACATTTCGAACGGTATAAAGACGATCGATATGGTGGTGAACACGTCATCGCCGATTTGAATAAATTTTCAAACAGACACCGCGACGGAAGGCAAAAGATTGGAATTGGAGTCGCGCAAAGGTTACGCGTCATGTTCAGTCAGAAAGCGAGAGCTGGTGATATATTGTAAAAGGAGGAGTAGACGTAGACGTAGAGTAGTAGTAGTAGTAGTAGAATGCTTTTGTAAAAAAGCTTTTATTTTGTAGCTCTCAACATTCTCAAGGTTTTTCCTGCTATGGGCATCTAAAAATAATCAAACGATTTTATGAACCGGTCCGAAATCGTCGTCTAAATCGTCGTCGTCGCTCCAATCCTCAGACCATTCAATCGGAGGACCCTTGTTCGGCGTCGTGGTTTGCGACGAGAAAGCGCTTCTACTTCCACCACCGACACGCGGAGCCGGACCTCGCATCCAGCGTTCGTACTTAAACTTGGCGTACGCGCCGAGAAGTAAAATTGCAAATACTGCCACGAGAAAGGCAAACATTTGAACGTTGTACATCCCACTTTGGACGTTTGACATCATGTTATTAAAGTCTGGTAAGCCAACGGGCTTGCGAGATGACGAATAGGAATCATCGCTGTAATCAGAAGAGGAAGTGTAATCGTTCGTGTCCGATGCTGGTTCTAAATCAGCCTCGACTTCCTCCTTGTCCCGGAATCCACTCGCACGTTCTCTTCGAGAAAAAGACGACGACGACGAAGATACCTCTTCCCCTCCTTCTTGTTCTAATTCTTGTTCTAATTCTTGCTCTTCTTCCATCTTTTCCTCTTCTCGTTCTTCCTCTTCTTCTTGAAGCTCTTCACGAATGGCTTCTTCTTCTTTCTCTTCTTCTTTCTCTTCCTCTTTTTCTCCGCTGCTTTCGCCGCTTTCGGCAGAGAAGTCCGAGTCAAACGATGAATCGTTGGTGTCGTCGACGGTGCCCTCCTCCTCCTCCACCTTTTTCTCCTTCTCCTCCAACTCTTCTTTCTCTTCCTCGATCATCTCTTCTTCTTTTTTCTCTTCAAGAACTTCCTCCTCACGAGTAGATTCTTCCTTTTCCTTTTCGTTCTCCTCCTCCTTATTAGGTGTTTCTTCGCTGTTGCCGAGAGCGGCGACTGCGGTCAAATCTTCTTCTTCTTCTTTTTCTTCAACTGGTCGTTCTTGCGTCTTCTCCTCTTCTTTCACAGAGGAATCGTCGTAATCCGAAGCTCCTGTGCTTTTCTTACTGTTTCTGTGACGATGGGTTGTGGAAGACCTTCTCGAATGCGTCGTGTTGCGATGACGATGTCTTCGCTTCTCGGTCCCCGAAGAAGACGCACCGCTCTCATTATTATCATTATAATCATCCGTAATCGTTTCGGTTGCGCCTCCAAAAGATACATCTTCATTTTTGCCCTTGCCAGTGTCGCTTTCTTCAGTCTCTTTCGATTCCAACACTTCAGTCTCTTTCGATTCTACTTTTTCCTCCATCTTTTCAACCGGCATTTCCAACTCCTTCGCCGCTGCATCTTCTTCGACGATTTCTTCGTCACTCTTCACTGAATCTTCCTCTTTTTCGACAGATTCTGACGCAGGCTCTTTCATTTCTTCAACAGTTTCTCCACTTTCACCATCATTTGACGACGACGACGTTCTCTTCTCTTCACTTACAGCTTCATACACATCTTTCAGCTCGACGTATTTTTCAGCCTCTTCGAGTGTCTTTTTCGCGCCGTCGGCTTCGTTTGTCGAAGCTGGTTCTGTCATGTCGTCGAAACTTTCCTCTTCCTCTGAAGCTTTCTCGTCTTTATCCTCGACGACGGCGACATCGTCCGCCTTTGCGGCTTCTTCGTACAACTCTTTCTCCGTTTCGCCGACTGACGGCGTTGACGAAGTCATCGACTCTTCCGTTTCCTTCTTCGATGCCTCTTCCTCGGAGGAAATTTTTCGAGACGACAACGATGACGACGATTCTTCTTCTTCTTCTTCTTCTTCTTTTCTATATGACAGCTTCCCTTCTTCCTTCTCTTCTTTCTCTACGGCGTCTTCGGCGACAACCGACCCCGGAGCGGTCTCTTTTCCTTCATTTTCATCTTTTAAAGAAGAGGTAGAGCTGTCCGGCGGAAGGTCAACTTCTTGAGTTCCCTCGTCCTCTCCTCCCATCATCTTTTCGTATTCATCTCCAATAGTCGATGATGAAGAAGCAGAGGAGTCTTTCGATGTCGTTTCTTCTCTTTTTTCCCGAATGCTCTGTTTTTCTTCTCCTTCTTCCACCGATCGAAGATAATCTTCTTCTTCTTCTTTTTTCTGCGTTGTTCTCTTCCTCACCGCACCTTCATCGTCTTCTTTATAGTTCGTCGACGACGAGTCAGCAGCATTACTCCACTCTTCCTCTGGTGATGATGTTGGTGGTGCTTTCAGAGACTTCTCTTCTGAGACCGCCGGTACTTCTTCTTGTTCATCTTCTCCTTTTGCGACTTTTACGACGGCACCACTTTTTTCTTCTTCTTCTTCATCCACCGACGACAAAGACGTAAACGACGACGACAACGAAGAGTCGTCGTCGTCGACATCTCTTCCTCTTCCTTGCGCGGATGTGAATTCGTTAGTAATGGTCGTTAAAATCAGCGCGAAGAAGACGAAGAAAAAAGAACGACGACGCATTTCTTTCTTTCTTTTACTCGTATCGTTCTCTGTTGGTGTTTTGTTGGTGTTTTTGCGGAGTGGTTTTGTGGTGAATTTTGCCAAAAAAAAGTGGAATGAAGGTATTGTTCTTGGTAGTGGACAGCTGCTCCGTGTCTCTCATCATAAAACTTTCAATAATATTGCTAAACTTCTTCGTCGTGTCTCTCGCCTCCTCCTAGCTAGTGCATGCTCCTTAAACTCTTTTCTATTCGTTGCCTCAAACTTCCTCAAACTCGCTTTCTTTTCAACGGCGCTGGATATTTGTTCGTTCCAACGTTGATTTTCTCCATGTCGCGCGAAGCGAACCATTGCGGACCGTAAAACTGAAGCATTTGCGTGCCTTTCGGGATGAATTCCGTCGTTTTATACTCTCTCCCAACGATTCCTTCGTCTCTGGTATCGCCAAACATGCGATCCGTGCACGTCACGTTCGATCGTTCTGCCGGCCCAGGATTAGACATGTATTGAAGTTTCGACGATACGGGGCAGTCTTGCGGGTCTATCACGCCGCCGCCTTGCCAAAACGACAACATGTAATCCTTTCTCAATTTGTTCAACTTTCTGACCGGTTTCCGGGTTCCAAAGTACACCATTTTGTAATTCTTTGGTAAGTCAAAATTGGCGATCAAGATCTTACCAATCCCGAGAGGATGTTCTCTCGTGGAAAACGCGTCGTCTCCAACCCGTAAATGTTTCGAACAATACGGCACGGGACATTTTTTTTGTGCCTTTTTCTCGCACGGCGTACCAGATTTATCTAACGCCCAGCAATACTCCGTGCCGTAATTTTGCAATCCATCCAAACGCATGCGACGATGAGGTTGTTGTTGTTGTTGTTTTTGTTGTTGCTTTCCTTCTTCTTCTTTTTCCGTCGTGTTGTTTATGTTTTTCTTCTTCGTCTTCATCTTTTCCGTCAAATTTTGAACCGTCGTCGGCGTATTGATAGTCTTCGTCGATACATCTTTTAGGGACAAAAATGAAGACAATTTTGAAGACTGGCCGTGAAGCGCAATCTCTCCACCGCCACCCATGTTGTGTTCTTCTTCTTCTTCTTGTTCTTCTTCTTTGTTCAGTAGTTTTCTTTCTTTCTTTCTTTCTTTGAAAAGACTGATGAAATGAGGAATCTGGTTTGAAAATAATGACTCGCAATTCGAGTAGTTTTCTCGATTTCTCGAAACGGTTGATGCGACGAAACGCTTTCTGCTGCTTTTAACAAACAAGACGTGATGAAGTTTTGATTTAGTTTATACTATGCTACCATTTTGGTACAGGTGTCTATATTTGTTAAATGGATTATTAAATGAATACTACTATAAAACTAAGAAGAAGACGGTGGCAGCGGCGGTGGAGGGGGCAAGTCATCTACGACGACGCTTTGGTCGGGCGGAGGAGGTACGGGGATTTCTGGCGGAGGAGGTACGGGAATTTCTGGCGGAGGAGGAGGCGCCGGTGCAGAATTCATATCCCCCACTTGAATGCCCTCAGGAACGACGTATTGCTGTTCGTACTGTTGATAGCCGTACATTGCCATTTGCTGTTGTTGATAATAATACGCAGCAGTGGCGGCATCCATCATCGGCATCATCGGCGCGCCGTAACCATTGCCAAGGACTCCTCGTTTTTTATCGTTGGCAATGTTTACAACCAGAGGTTTCGTGCACCCTTCGACCATGTTACCGTGGACAGCTACAACCGCAGACATCGCTTGCTCTTGATCCATCATTTGCACAAAGCCGTACCCTTTGGAGAGACCTGTCGTGTGGTCCAAGACTAATTTCACACTTTGCACTAAACCGTATGGGCTAAACAGCGTTTTCAAATCCTCCTCTTCGTAATGCGATGGTAAGTTTGCCACGTAGAGTTTTGCCTCTTCGTTTACGTCTTCCTGCGCGCTATCACCTCCAGACGCGTTGTGAATCGGGACTTTCGGCTCGTTTTTAATGCGCGTTTCTACCACTCGTCCTTCGATAGTCATGCCGTTCGTATGCGGAATTGCCGATCGAGCCTCCACCTCGGTAGCGAATGTTACGAACGCAAATCCTTTGCACGATAATTGTTTATCGCGGTCTGGAACAACGTCACACGCCGTAACGCGGCCGAATTTTTCAAAAATCGGACGCAATTGTTCATTCGTCACGTGCGGCGGTAAATTCGCCACGTATAGCTTGTTTTTATCGTCCGGATTGTTGCCGCCACCACTGAACGGCGCCGCGCCAGCTTGTGGTGCACCTGCGCCCACTCCAACGGATGATGCCGGTGCAGCTCTTGCGCCGGCACCTAAACCAGAAATTTTAGCATTCAAGGGGTTGTATTGATCTACTCCTCCAACCGCGTAACTCACGCCAGCTTTTCCTCCGAGAGAGCTCGGGTCGACGCCGATTTCGGACAAGAAATCTGAGTATTTGTCTTCTAAACCGTTTCCAGTGCCGTGAACTCTTTCTATATCTTTCCTGTACATCTCGTCCGTTTTGGATTTAATATGATCCGGCAACTGATACAAAAGTGCGTTCTCTTCTTCTTGCTGCAATCTTAACTCCTGCTCGTCGACTTCTCTGAGCGTACCGTTCATAATCGCGAGTTGTCTCAACTGCTCTCGTTTGTGTTCGTTCATGTTTTCATCGACAGGGACGAGTAACTTTTCAATCATCTCGCAGGCTCGATCAATATCAACCATAGTATCGCCTTCGACTAAAACGTGTAAAGGTTCGTCTACGGATACGTCTTGCTTCCCCGAGCCTTCTTTCGCGGCACCTCTTCCGCGGACCACGATTTTCGTATTGGTTTCCATTTGCATTTTTTTCTGAGTGTTCCCGCGTGGACCAATAATCAACCCGAAAAAGTTATATCCGGGGTGTTCTTCAACTGGGATGTAAATCTTTCTTCGTTTTCTGGAGGGAAGATAATCCGCTGGTGGTGTGAACTGAGGGCACCTGCGAGCGATTTCTTCGATTAAGCGTCCACGCTTTTCTTCGTATTTGTCTCGATTCACTTCAGATTTCGAACTCACTCTGTGACCATGCAAGTCATACACCGGCGGTGCGTCGTCTTTCGGTTTCGTCATGTTCTCTTCCACTTCTTTCGGAAAGTGTTTGCTGTTTTTCGTTTTCAACACGTCCCGTTTATCGAGAAATTCCTTCTCGGAGAACGGTGCGCCAATCAAGCAGTTTCGGTTGCAAGTTTCTAAGTCTTTGAACATGACTTCCAACTCTGGATCTTCTCGAGCATTTTTCGGCATGGAACGTACACCCAACAGAGCGGCGGGAATCTGAACGCGTAAGCCTCCGGATATAACGATCGTTCCTGGCAACGGTGCGTTGCGTTTCACTGCGACGTAATTCGTGTCATTAGGTGTTGCTTCGTTTGCAGTCGCTTCTCCTCTCGTCTCCTTCTCTTCCTCCTCGTTTGCGGTTTCCCATCGACTTTTACGCTTTCCCCGCTTCTTCTCCGAACTTGCTGTTGTTGTTGTTTTTGTGTTGTTGTTGTTGTCGTTCGCGTCTTCCTCGGTCGTCGTTGTCTTCTTCGCAGGAGTCACATCATCATCATCATTCTTGTTGTTTTCATCACCGTTTTCTTTTTCTTCGATCGGCGGCGAATACGCCGACGACGAATCTTTTTTGTCTACTTCTTCGACGGGTTTTCCCCATCGACTTCCAAGGGCGACGAAAACTGAGGGTGATGACTTCGCCATGATGATGATATTGACGTATCAATCTCCTCAACTTTTTTGATAACAACACTACAGTCGATGAGACACCGACGCCCAAAATGAGCGATGTTGAAGGAAAAAATGAAGAGAGAGTCAAAACGAGAAGAAGAAGAAAAAATGTTAAAAATCTCTCCTCTTTCCAAAAAATCAATCGAAAATGTGACTCTTCATAAAAACTCTCTCTTCTTCTTTCACATCCGTCGTCGTCAAAATTTGCGCAAAAAGAGATGTTTTGGATGCGACGAAGATGCGCGCGTTTATTCTTCACCACGAGCACCACCACATCCAGCACATCCACCAATTTTGATCATCTTCTTCTCAGAAAAAGAAGGAGTAGTCAAAACGCGACGACGACGAGTGGTCTATTCTGTCACGCGAGTTATTATTATTCGTCCTCGGCATCATCATCAACTATATCATCCATGCAAGAAGAAGTGGAAGAAAAACCAACAACAACAACAACAACGAAAAAGAAGAAAGAGTTCCAACGGAGGAAAACAAAAGCAACGACAAAGACGAAAACAAAGTACGAAATAGAGCAGCAGAAGCGCGCGAGGGTGGTAGATTTGAACTTGGATTGGGGTGATAAAGTGTACAGAGGGAACGCGACGGAATACGCTGGAGTGAAAGTGACGAGTAAATTGGTTTGGCCTATACCGATGCACGCGCTCGCTCAACTCAACCCAGAACTCGGAAGCGTGTTGAACCTATCCCCGCCGACGGAAGAAGAAAAAGCTGAAGCGGATAAATTTTTATCGGTTTTGAAAAAGGTGCCAACCGACGACGAAGATTTCGTGCTCAGAGAGTTTGATCAAGTCGGTGAAGAGGGGGAAGTTGAAGTCACAGGGTCGACAAAGACGAGAGCAAAGAAAACGGAAGCAACAAAGAAGAGCGAAAAGGCGACACGGGAGATGGAAGGAAAAGTTCAGACTGAAAAGAGGAACGCGCTCTTTCCTGCGTCTATGCCGTACGCGCACTTATTTGAGGCGCTTTTACTTGAAGCGAGAGAACACTACCCAGGTGGTTCAAGGTCCGAATCGACCAGGAGGCAACTCACAAAGTCGCTGCTACTTTTGGTCCCTCGAGAGCTTCTCGAAAACGTTGCGGAAGAAATGGAAATCTGGATTCGACCTTCACCAAAACAACCGAAAAGAAGCGTCGATGCTTTTCGAATCGGGCAGAAGCGACTCAACTTTTTGTACTGGTTGACGGAACATTGGAGGAAACCAGCGGTGAAAGGGAAGGATCTCGCGACTACAAAAGGAGAATTGGCCGCTTTAATTTGGAGCCAATACCTAGCAGCTTTAAAAGTCGTGCGAGGCACGAACGACGCAAAGCTTCTCGCCGATATTTTAAGCGAAGGTAATGAAACCGGCGATGTAGAGGTAAATCGTATTCGCACGGGTGGCTGGGCAATTGGATCGCAACACAGAGCGAAGGAGTATGTAGACAGACTGACAGGTAAAGCGTCGACTCCCTCTTCTTCTTCTCCTTCTTCTTCTTCTTCTCCTTCTTCTTCTTCTTCTTCTCAAGAGGCAGATGTCAAACACGTAAGCGATGCGACTGATCGCATGGACTACCCAGATTTGTTCACGCCGGATGAAATAGTTGAAATATTAGTAAAGGCACGCGGGAAAGATGTTATGGCCATTCGGATTCGCGAAAAGTGCTCCTGGGCGGATTGGTTGATATTATGTACAGGGAAATCCCCTAGACACATATCTGATTTATCGCATGCGGTGATGTTTGAATATAAAAAACGCGTCGCAAAAAATGCAACTACGTTTACCAGCAAAGTTAAACCGTACATCGAGGGTGCGAAAGCAGATATGAGTGGTGGTGGCGACGAGGAATGGAACGCCGTCGATTGCGGGAGCTGTGTCGTTCACGTTCTCAGCGATCGAGCGCGCAGATATTATGATATCGAAGATCTGTGGGCGAGTGGAGACGAAGTCCTTCATAACGGAGATGAATTATTGACGATAGATACTATAAAGATAGACTAAATACATGTAATATTAATCTCTGTGTCGACTGTTGTTGTCGTCGTTTAAGGCTCCTCGTTGTTCGCGTAACTTTCTGACGACGTCCGCACTCATCGAGGCTGGCGGATGTCTGGACATAGCTTGCGCCGTGGCGGAGGAGAAGGCGAAAGATTTCATTCCTCCGTTTACGCGCGACGGCGCCATCGACGGTTCGTTGCTACTTCTATTTCTATTATTACTAGTGTGTCTCGCGTACGCGCTTCTGAACTGATTGTACATGCGCGCGAACCATACTTTTATGGTTCTCCATAACTCTTTCAGTTTATTTGGAATCGCGTCGAAGAAGGCGGCTAACTTTGGCGAGACGCGTCGCAGTCTCATGGAGACAATGATTTTGTATTTTTGCACGAAGGGAAGCAGCTTGTTAAAGACGATCGTAGAGACGACGGATTGAATCGTGCTGATGATTCTAATCGCAAAAGTTTTAATCACTTCGATCGTTTTTTGAATTACTGGGTACTTTTGGTACCAAAGTTTCAATTTAGGCAAAATCGCATTTACCGCGCGAACGACCACTCTTCGATAGAGCACGTCAAAGATTGGATATAAATAATCGCGCAACGGTTTCGTTTTCATGTAAAACCACGCGGCAAATCTGTTATATCCGGACTTTTCGCACGTCCATTCGACAAATCTGTTCAAAATAGCGGATTTTTTGCACAGATACTTTAATCCAATGTACCAAACGACTTGGAAGAGCAAATAGTAAAACACTTGCATGAAGAGCGATAAAGACACCCACCATCGAATAAAGCGTTTGCCCATGCTCGTATTCTTTGCGCGCATTTTAGCCTCTTCGTATTTATCCATCATCGATCCAAACGTACCAGCCATAGAGCCGTGATGGGTGTAAAAAGAATCGTGGGACATGGCTAAGGTGTTCGTTTCGACACCTTCGGCCCACACTGCGGAAGCGCTGTGTGACTCGCCCGTTCTCGCTTCGTGGACAACTTTCGGGTGTAAAGAATCTTTGTTGCTCACCGCGTTTGATATGCCACCTCTGTGGCGAACGTCATAAATACCCGTCAAGTGCTTCGTCATTTCGTGGTCGTCGGTGTCGTCTACTAAACTATCGCCGTTCTCGTTTTGCGTGTGATCGAATTCTACGTTTAACGCTCCTGCCACCGTTCGGGCGAGTTTTCTCTCCAAGTCTAATAATTTAATCGACGACGGGTTCCCTCTATCCGTCACGTATACGCGCTGCGAGTCTAAGCAAATGGAAATGCCAAACGGAACATCGAATGATGATTTCGTCGGCGATCGACGACCTAAATGGTCTCGAATGTGATTGGATTTATCCACAACCGTCACGTCGACGACTTTCCCCGCATTTTCCCAGTTTGGTTCGTACGATGTGTCGTCTTTGGACCCATCCGGATATGCCGCCGCGATGTCGTCGAAAACGGGAACTTTTCGTACCGCGCCGTTTCCAGAGTCTACGACTAAAACGTACACTTTTTCCTTCTCCTTCTTCTTCGACTGAAACAACGAGGAGGAAGACGCGGCCATCATCGCCGATAGCGAGGACGGCACGAACGATACCGCCGTCGGCTTCGCAAAGAGCGTATCGATACCAAGCGCGTTTCCTTTATATCCTCTACTTTTACCTCCGGCTAACGTGACCACTGCCCCGGTCTCCGTGTTCACTAATCGTACCGCGTGGTTCCCAGCATCAGCCACGGCTAAAAACGCGCACTTGTTGCTCGATTTGCCGCCGCCATCCAACACGGTGTTTGTGCTACACGACATACCCATGGGTTGTAAAAATCTCGCGTTAGATTTTATACCGTCTATCATTCCCGGAAGTTTGTCTCCCGTCAACGTCGTCACCTCCCCGCTTTGCACGTCCACTTTCCGTATGCAATTATTCATCGCATCCGAGACGAACAACGTGTGCCCGTCCGGGTGCATGACCACGTCCATCGGCTGATTAAACCTCGCTTTCGTCCCGACTAGATCGTCGTGGTAACCGGTTAATCCAGATCCCGCTACGGTTCTTACCACTCCGCTCCCTAATATAATTACTCGAATCTTATGATTCTTCGTATCCGCGACGTATACGAACCCGCCGTCCGGCGATACCGCCACGCCGGATGGAAACTTAAACGTCGCGTCCCCTCTCTTCGCTAAACCATCCGCACTCCCACTCGCCCCGGTCCCAGCTAACGTCGTCACCGTCCCAAACTCCACGTCTATCCGCCGTATTCTGTGGTTAAACGTATCCGCGATGAATATATCTCTCCCGTCCGGAGATGCGACGACGCCGAACGGCTTGTTAAATCTCGCCTCTAAACTCGGCCCATCGTGGAATAACATGGACGGATGTAAAGCTCTGGACGGGTCGTACGAAGACGATCCTCGAGTGTCTTGTTTCGCGAATCGTCGCGCAGAGTACGTGTGCGATGAATCATCGCCATCATCATCTCCTTTACCTCCTTTGTTTTGTTGTTGTCGTTGTTGGTAATAGGCTGCGCTGTTCCCATCTCGTCTCGACGAGTGCACCAATCTGTCCTGTTGCGCGTTCGTCGTTTCGACTTTGAAGATTGCGAAGATTGTCAAGAACGCGTTCAAACAGAAGAAGAAGTAATAATAAAAGAGCATCGAAGAAGAAGACAAAGAAGAAGATCTTCTTTTCGTTGTTGTTGTTGTCATCATCATCGTCTTCTTCTTCTTCTTCTTCTTCTTCTTCTTCTCTCTTTATTTATCTACTACGCCTCCTCTTTGTTTTTTCACTGGCGTTTTTTCACTCAAAACACAGAAAAAGAAATTTTACACCAAGAAGAAGAAGAACACACAGAAAACAAACACACAATAAATATAGACGAGAGAAGACAACAGATAAAGCGATAAACGCATTCATATATTCACATAAAATAGAGAGAGAGAGAGAGAGAGAGAGAGAGAACAATCAATCAATCAAACAAACAAACACTGAAACGTTAAATAAAAGAAGTAAAACAAAATGGGAGGACGAAGCAAAATCAAAACGCCCAAGAAAGAAACGCATTCGCTTCCAATCGACCGACAGATTGAACAAGACAACGTCGCTCCAGAGAGGAACCCGAAGAAACAGAAAGAGAAGAAAAGATCGAGACAACCGGAGGAGGACTTTATCCACGACAATTTATCGAATAAAATCATGGCCCAAGCGAGGAAACAGTTGGAAGATATCGAACGAGAAGAGAAAGAAGAAGAAGAAAGAGATGCCGGCGGCGGCGGCTCCTCACAAAAACAGGCAAAAAGAAAACCGTCGCAAGGGAGACAGATTTTATTAGAAGGAAAGAGTTCGATGTTAGATCACGGAATAGAAGAAGAATATGATTCAGATGATTCAGATGACGACGACGACGACAATGGAGATAATAATAAGAATACGAATAAAAAGAACGCGTTCGATGAAGAAGAAGGCGAAGCTGAATTAGAATACGACTCCGAAGAGGACAAGAGAAGCGAGTTCGCGTACAACCTAGATAAAGAGTACGAACACGAGGAATACTCGGACGTCGAGTTGGACGAAGAAGACGAGCAAGCTTTGAATGCGTTTATGAATCCGTTCGGAGGACAGCAACGCTCGTTGGCGGATATGATTTTAGAAAAGATTCACGATAAAGAGGCGGAAGAGCAAGGGGCGGCGTTGGAGATGTTGGAAGACGACGAGGACGAACGGCAAAAGAAAGCGGCGATGTTGGAAGAGTTCGCGCCGGAAGGTATCGATGAAAAAGTTTTGCAGGTGTACAGGAAAGTAGGGGACTTGCTGAAACGATACACAACTGGGAAGTTCCCGAAGGCGTTTAAAATTATACCGGCGTTGTCGAATTGGGAGGAAGTGTTATGGTTGACGAGGCCGGACACGTGGTCACCACACGCAATGTTTCAAGCGACGAGACTGTTTGCTTCAAACTTAAACGAACACATGGCGCAGAGATTCTACGTATTAGTTTTGTTACCCAGAGTACGAGACGATATTCAAGAACATAAGAGGTTACACCACGCGTTGTATCAAGCGTTGCGAAAAGCTACGTTTAAGCCGGGCGCGTGGTTTAAAGGCATTTTATTGCCGTTGTGTGAAAGCAAAACGTGCACTTTAAGAGAAGCGGTCGTTTTGTCTTCGGTGTTGGCAAAAACGTCCGTGCCTGCGTTACACTCCGCGGCTGTGTTGATGAAACTTTCCGAGTTGGAATACGCCGGGACGACGTCGTTTTTCATTCGCGTCTTGTTAGACAAGAAATACGCGTTGCCGTACAGAGTCGTGGACGCGTTGGTCGAGAACTTCCTCAGATTTGCCAACGAAGACAGAACGTTACCAGTGGTTTGGCACCAATCGTTCTTGTGTTTCGTGCAAAGATATAAACACGAGCTCTCGAAAGAGCAAAAGAAACGTCTGAGTAAATTGGCCTCGGCGCATCAAAACCATTACTTGATTTCGCCGGAAATAGTTCGCGAACTCGCAAATTCGGACACGAGCAGAGGCGATAAACGCATGGACGTGCACATGAAAGGCATACACGAGACGAAACCAAAACAAGGCGTAGCAAGAGAGTTCACTTTAAAGACGAAAAGTGGTGCAAGACTTCAAGTTGAAGATTTTAGAAACATGCCGCCGATAGTTTTACAGCAGGATATGGAGTACTAAAACTATTACTTTAGAACCTGTTCCTACTCGTACTAGCGGTATCGTTTCATTTTTTATAACTGATTCATTTCTTATAACCCAGCTGCTGTAAATGTCACTTCCTCTGCTTTTAAAGTCTTCAAATTTAACAAGACGACGCTCCCGGTTTCGCTAAAGCTTGGTACGGAAACCAACACGGATTTTTGTGACGCTACTACTATTTCTCTCGAACCAAACGCGCTTTGACAACCCGCAAAGAACACGTCCGGGAATTTTGTTATAACGAAAGGATCTCTGTCTTTGAAGGGATAGCACGCCAACGTATCAGGCGCGGACGGGGCCATGTGTCCCCATTCTAAAAATCTCTCCATGACATCTAACACCGCTTTTGCTTTTTCCTCCGGTGTTTTTCCCTTTATGCCGACGCCGCTCGAGGTGATTTGTAAACAATCGCGAACGTTTTGCCCGGACGTTCCCAGAAACGTTCGCGATGAGGACGATGTGGACGCATTATCTGATGATGGTGTGATTTGAAACTCGTGAGGGTTGGTCACTTTCTTCAACGTCGACCCTTCGAATCGAGCCGCGTTTGGTAGGAAACAACTGTGTATGGGTTGTTGCGGCAACGCCGAGTTCGTCGGGTCAGAGCTCCCGGGCATGAGATCAACGGGCACCATTTCGCAAACTTTCGCGAGAAATGCGTCCGCTTTTTGAATCGAAGATGACGTCGCTTTCTTTTTCGTATCGGCGTGGGTCCCACCTTCGCCGTTTGTCGTCGCCTTGGCGCCTTTCTCTCCTTGGACGCGTTCTTCCTCTCTCGTTTTCGAGGAAACCAATTCACCGCACACGAGCACTTGGCTAATTCCGCCCGCTTGCTTCTCATCGCCTAAACTGCCTTCGATGTATTCGCTCAACATGATCTCGCGAACGTCGTTCAAGGGAGATGCGCCAAAATTCAAACCAGAAACTAAGCACACGTATGTCTGTTCGCCGCTTTCGTCTTCTTCCGTTACCTTTGTCGTTGACTTTGCCGACGACGACGGCTTTGCAAATGCCACAGAATCGACGACGAAATCACCTTTATTGTTCACGCGTCCTTTACACGCCGCCGAAACACCAGTCACTAACTCCCCGACCTTCACTCCGGGCCCTTGTAACTTTACTCTCGCGCTTTCGTCCTCCAAGATACAAAAATCCTTCTCTTCGTCCACGAAGTTCTCCTCCAAGTCCATCAATCCGTGTTCGACTTGCTCTTTCTTCGTGACACCGGCTTTCGTTTTAATGTATTCGTCTAAAATGATTGGTTTTTTGGCCATTTCTTTGTAAATAGTGCCGATGATGACGACTTCCTCGCCGAGCGCGGCGGCGGCTTTGTTTTCTTTGTTTTCTTGTTCTTGGAGCAGCGTATCCTCGTCGTCAACGTCCATCATCATCATCGCGGATGATTCTTTCTTCTCTCCTCCTCCTTTTCCATCTTCCTTGTTGTTATCAGTCCCCGCGGCGCCTAATTCAATGACTCTTTTCAAAGGAACGGATGTTCCAAATTTCTCTCGCGCGCTTTGCTTCAATCCTGGGAGTAAAACCATCAATCGTTGGTAATACAACGACGAATACTGTTTTCCCATGTGCTCTTTTTCGAACCGGAATTTACTTTCTTCTTCGTTGGATGATCGAGAAGACGCTTTTCTCTTCCTCATCGCCTCCGATTGGGCGTTGGTGGTAATAGCGCGCATGGTCTTTAGCTCGCCGTCATCCAGAGCGACGAGTTTTTGAGACGACGTCATTTATTAGGGCAAGGAAAACGAGTGTTTGTTGTGTGACGGATGAAGAACAGAAGAAGAAGAAGAAGAGAAAATTTTTGAATTTTGGAAAAAGCATAAAAATCGAAATTGAGACGACATATATACAAAGAGAAGCGAGCGAGCGCGTGAAATCTTACGCTGCTATTTAATAACTATTTAAACAAAACAATCTCAACTCATTCCGATGATATATAATTACAACGATAACAAAAAGCTAAAGTAATGCGTATTATTGTTTAAAGTGATTTTGATAAAAAAATCTCGCGCGTGCGCTATTCCACAGCAGGTTTTATGTATGCGTGCGGATTTGGTTCGAGTTCCCAGGAGGATTTCAAGCAGCCTATAATCTCCGCGATGTACGTCTCTTTGTCGTTTCTCATCCATTGCGAAGGACATCTGGCCAATAAACTCTTCTCCAGTTTGTTGATTTTCGTCTCGCCGTCTTTCCACACTTCATTCATGAGAACGCTTTCGACGTACGCGGCTTCTTCCGCGCCAGGCTTGAAGCGTTCGGTCAAGACTTTCATCTCTCGCATGGCATCTTCGGTGCCAAAATTCTCATGGATTGATGATTCCTGCATTTGAACTTGCGTGGCCGGTAGTTTCTTAGCAGCCTCGGTTTTGTCTCCCTTTTCTTCTTTTTCTTGTTTTTCTTCTCCTTTCTCGACTCGATCGGATAAAGTTTCGTCTTTTTTCTCGTCACCTTCGCCATCCTTCGCCTCTGCGGATGCTCCTGCCGATGCAACCGCCGGAGAAGCCGGCGCCGCCTCTGTTGCAAAAACGCCAGGTTCCTTGTTTTCTTTACTCGCGCTGTTGTTCACGTTGTTAGTCGCCTCATTTGAGGGTGCATCGATGACCATATCGCTACCGCTGCTTCCGTCTATGATCTCTTGTTCCAACTGAAACGGCGTGAAGTTTCGCGGGTTCGTTTCCTTCGGGTCGTCCGAGCAAACGTGAAAGTATCGAATATCGCTTACTGCGGATGGGTTTCTGAGGTCGTATGGACCAACAATAGCACCTACGAACGGACAATTTTTACGCCGCATAAACATCGCGTACTTCTCTTCGCTCATGTTATCGCCGTCGTCGATAACTTCCGCGTCGTTGAACAATTTTTGATAGTTTGATTGATTTTCGATGTCTCTCAAACTCGGTTGATTGGGAAATACCGGGTGCGAATGATACCATCCAACAACTCGCTCTCCGTTTGCATCCAGTTTCTCGACAATATCCGGAACGGACGACGGGTCGAGTTCGACCTCTTGACCGGCGTTTCCATCTTCCTCGGATAAAGGCAACTGCTTGGCCGGTAACGCGCGAGTGATTTTCAACTCTCGTTTCTCCCCGTCCCAGGTGCCGCCGAGGAAACCGATGATTTCGTTCGAACATAAGTGCGAGTGGTAATCCATGACGAGTAGACACGACGGAGAAACGAGCATATCAAACGGCTGTGCACCTTTCGTAGTCACGTTTCGAACTTTCGGTTCGCGATAGTTCTCGCACGAGACCATGTGTAAATCCGTATCTTCCTCGTTCCCATTCCCGTAGTTGTGTCTCGTTTTCTTCCTTTCACGTTGCGGCTTATCTCTCGCTAGACTCGGCCCGTCGAGGTTGGCGTATTTTTGCGCGCGAGCCAATTCCTGCTCTTGTGCCGAACGCTTTTTCTTCTTTGGCGATTTTGGCGGTTTTACCGGCTTTGGTTCTTTCGGTGGTTTCGGTTCTTTCACTTTCTTCGGCGGTTTCGGTTCCGGCGGCGGTTTTGGAGGCAAGATGTTCTCGACGTTTTCTGGATCGATCCTCGCTCGAATTTCTTTTAAACTCACCCATCGCGGTTCTTTCGCGCTTTCTTCTTTTTCAACTTCATCTTTATTGTGCACGTCGTATTTCACGTTTGCCCAGCCGTCTGTGAATTTTATCGCCGGATTGGTGAGTTTCTTCACAAACATCGAGAACGACGCCGCGGACTTGAAATTCTTCGCCTCTGCGTTATTACCATCGTAATTTGCATTCAGTTGAATCGTCCCGTCTTCCAATAAATCCGCGACGAGTTTGTTCTCTTCTTCCCCGTTCAACGGATGCGCGTGTGCTATTCGCTTCTCGCCGAATTTCAAAAGTTTCAACGAAATCAAGAGTTTCAAATCGACGCCATCGTAGACGGACTTTTGCGGCTTCTTTCTGTTTGGATCTTTCGGCGGAGCGGGAGGTTTCCGCTCTTTTACGACCACAGGTTTCGGTTCTTTCTTCGGTTTCGGTTCTTTCGGCGGTGGAGGAGGAGCAGGCGCCACCGCTTTCTTCTTCTTTTTCTTTCTCTTTCTCTTTGCACCTCCTGGTCGGAAGTCACCCTCCGAGTCCGAGGTCCCGTACCCGAATTCTTCTTCTTCTTCTTCTTCGTTATATTGCGCCTGTAAAGCTCTGGCTAAGGCGAGATCCGCGTCTTCTTCTTCTTCTCCTCCACCTTCTCCCATTCGTATTCGATGATGCTTTTATATTATTTAGAAAGAGAGAGAGAGAGAGAGAGTACAGAGGAGGAAGTGCTTCTTTTGAGGCAAATTTGAGAGGCGAAGAGAAAGAGAGAAGAACAGACGTGACAAAACAGAGAGAAAGATTTTTGAATTTCACATGACAAGCTCGATCGATCAAAGGCGAAAAAAAGAGACTCAACCCTCTTCTTCTCTTTTTGGGAAAGCGATCTAACTTTTTTCGAACAATCTCCTCTTCACAACCCCACAACAACGACAGCAGCAGCACACGCGCGCTTTGAACGTTTTGTTTGCCTGGTCTGAAGTGGTCGTTTACGTCGTCTGAATCGTCCGCGCTTTCAGAAGAGAGAGACACAGAGAGAATAAAAACATAATACAAGTGTACATCACACAACAACAACACAAACACAAAAAATTCATCGGAGAAAGCTTTTCAAAATAAAATAGTAGAACAATAATAACAAGAAGAATATGGGACAGAAAGACGAGGACTTCTTCCCGGATGAAGTCGAGGAGCGCTTAATCGCGGAGGAATATAAAATCTGGAAGAAGAACACGCCGTTTTTGTACGACTTAGTCGTGACGCACGCGTTAGAGTGGCCGAGTTTAACCGTCCAATGGCTTCCCGAAAGAGTAGAACATCCAGACTCGGAGTGTTCCACGCAGAAATTGATTTTAGGAACGCACACGTCGGAGAACGAGCAAAACCACTTGATGATCGCGGAGGTGCAGTTGCCATTGGAAGATGCGACGGTAGATGCGACGGAATACGAAAACGCGTCGAAACAGAACAACGAACAAGGCTCGTACGGACAAAACGCAGGGAAAGTGCACGTGGTTCAACTCATGAACCACGACGGCGAAGTGAATAGAGCGAGATATTGCCCACACAATCCGTTTATGATTGCCACGAAAACAGTCTCCGCGGAAGTGTACGTCTTTGATTACTCGAAACACCCGTCGAAACCTCCGGCGGATAGCGCGTGCTCGCCTGACTTACGTTTAACCGGGCACAAGAGCGAAGGGTACGGTTTGTCTTGGTCGCCGTTTAAAAAGTACACTTTGTTGTCCGGGTCCGACGACGCGCAAATTTGCATGTGGGATTTGGAATCTGCCGGAGTGGATGGTCCGTCGAACACCTCAAACAACGCCACGAGCACGAATAGACAATCGCGATCGTTAGAGGCGAACAGAGTGTTCAAAGGGCACGGCGGAGTGATTGAAGACGTCGCGTGGCACGGAAAGCACGAACACATTTTCGGTTCCGTCGGCGATGATAAAAAGATGATTTTGTGGGATACGAGAGCGGCACCGGCGGATGCGGCGACGAATACCGTCGACGCGCACGATGCGGAGGTGAACTGTTTGGCGTTCAACCCGTTCAACGAACACCTGTTAGCGACTGGTTCGGCGGATAAAACTGTGGCTTTGTTTGATATTCGTAAATTGACCTCGCGGTTACACACGTTTGAGAATCACACGGAGGAGGTGTTTCAAATTGGATGGTCGCCAAAATCCGAAACAGTTTTGGCGTCGTGCGGCGCGGACCGACGCGTGGCTGTCTGGGATTTGAACATGATTGGCGAGGAACAAACGCCGGAGGATGCGGAGGACGGACCGCCGGAATTGTTGTTCATCCACGGCGGGCACACGCAAAAGATTTCCGATTTTGCTTGGAACCAAAACGACGATTGGGTCATCGCCTCCGTCGCAGAGGACAACATCTTGCAAATCTGGCAAATGTCAGAAAACATCTACGCGGACACGCCCGAAGGCGACGACGACGCTTAAGATAATAAAGCTCCGAGAGTTGTTTTTAACGAGCGAGCTTCTCTAAAATAAATTAACGTACTACTAAATATACATATATACAAACAAACTTTACATCCGCTACCGACCAGGCGGTACTATTTTAACCTATCGATCAATAATGCTACATTTTTCTTCTTCTATCATTGGGCATTGGTACTGGCGCTTTTTTTCCGAGAACCATGCTTTTTACTCTTCTTTTCCGCAACCGGGTGTTTGGCCGAAAAACGAGAAAGTAAGTCGTCGAACGATTCGTTGCTATCGCCTTGCACTTGCTTCAGTGACGATGATTCATCTTCACCTAAGGGGGATCCTTCCATGTTTTCTTCGGTAGAAGTACCGGCAGAGGTGGATTCTGTGGCGGAATCCTTATCTTTTTCTATTCCTCCTTCGTCAGATTCTACTATTTTCTCTTCAACCGGTCCGATGACGTAACAATTGAGGATTTTCAAGCCGCTCTCGTCCCGAGATGTCAATCGCTTCGTCGATAAGTCATCGAAACCTTTCGGTGGTTCTAATCCCCCATCTCGCGCTTCTTCCGAAACGTAATTGTTTTGACATATGTGGCCAAACATGTACGCGTCAATCATATCCGCCCCGTGTCTCGCCATGTACCTCGTCACTTTCTCGTAAAAGTTTGGCCCAATTAAATAGCTTTGAAATCCCGCAGAGGTGCCCATTTTCGGCCAGTAATAGAACGTTTTCGTTCCAGCTCTGGAGTACTTATCGTTCGGGTCTTTCTCAACCTCGAACTCAAACCTTGATTTCTCGCAGTTGTTCGATGGGAAGAATCCCACCGTGTGTTCGGTTCGCACGCACACTTCGTCGTAATGCGGTCCCAACGAGATGAAATCGAAATCATCCGGAACGTTGCGTAACAACTGTCGCATCTCGAGCGTTCTGTCTGGAATTTCGTTTCCATCGGATTCCATAACCCACGCTCTCGTGTGGCCTAACTGTTCGTGGACGTCTCTCCACGCGTGTAAATGAGCGAACAAACACCCCACGTGGTGCGCGATGCCCATTCTATCTTTCGTTAATTTCCCAGTTTTCGGGTTCCGCTCATCGATTAATCCAATCCATGGCATGTTTGCTAAACTATCTGGCGTCCTTTCTAATTCTTTCATAAACTTTGAACTGTAGTGATACTTCTTCGTATCGAAAAACTCTTTATTCAATTCTCGAATCGGCGCCACGGCCCACTCTGCCTCTTTGATATTCTTCGGCCACTCCGCCGCGGTAATCCCTAACGTCGTTTGTGCGGCTGGAAATTTGTTTCGAATACGTTCAAAGCCTTCTTTATCTCTCGTGTTTTCCGGTTGCACGATGACAAAAATCTCGATGTGATCCGTTTTGTCTGTTTTCTTCGTCATCGCGCTTCTCCCACCACTAAAGGCAGCGGCGTGAATGAAATTCAGAGAGAACACGTTTTGAAAGAACGAGGACGTTTTCGCCGTCACGGAGTGAATGTGAGACATACTCGAGTCTATTTTCTCCATTCCAAACGTTCTCACGGAATCTCGGTAGTTCTCAGGCGTCACGTATATGCAAAAACACGCGAGAACGAGCGCGGAGAGAAGGAGGAGAAATCGCTTCTCGTTTCGCTCTTTCCTTTCAGCTTCGGTCATTAAAATTGGTGGTGGTTTCCTCAGTAACGTTTCTTTTTCGTCGCGTCGTCGAAGTTGTTGTTGTTGTCGAGACATCGATGCTGATACGGAGGAGGAGGAAGCGGAGGAGGAGGCCATCGCGCTCGATATTGGTCGCGACATTTTTTATAGAGAGATGAGAGATGATTTTTTTTACAAACACGCGCCCCAAAACAAAACAGGAAAACAAAAAGTTCAATTTTCGTCTCTTCTTCTTCTGAATTCTTCTTTTTCGTTCACTTTTTTTTGCTCAAACAACGAACTCTCTCGTAAAAAAAGAAAAGAATAATGATCGTCTCCGGTCGCACGATTGCACCCGAACCCGTCCAGGACATCCTCATGAGTCTAGAAATGACGAACGAGACGAAGAAGAGATTGGATACCTTGCAAGGATGGGCGAAAGATTTAAAGGTATTATTATTTAGATGAGAATCGTGATTCAGAATCTTCTTAAAAAGAATTCAAAATCACAGTTCTTCTTCTTCTTGACTTCTTCTTCTTGACTTCTTCTCTGTTTAAGTTCGCATTCGCGTCGTTCCTTCGCGATGATATATTCATACGCAAGTTTATATGTACTGACTTTTGCTCATATATTTGAACGCGAACTCATCCATCTCTCGTGTGATTAAAAACAAACAGGACGCACCTCCGCTTTCGGAAACGCCTGAATTCGAGTACGTACAAAAACTTCCCAAGAGTTTGACGCAACAACCGAGTTCGGTTTTATTGGACGCCTCGCAACCACACGCGATGTCATCCCCATCTAAGAAGAAGGAGAAGAACGCGACGACGACGAAAAAGTTCGGGGACGACTTTTCGCAGGAGCAAGAAGAAGAAGAAGAGTTGGACGGCGACTACGTCAGTCCAGAACAGAGGGAAAAAGAAGAAGAAGAGCGCGAACGTAAAGAGGCGGCGATGAATCATAACGGAGACGTTCGCATGGAATTGAAACCAAGAACGGGCACGGAATGGCTGCAGGGACAGAAAAAACGCGTTCGAGTGGAGTTCGAGGAAGAGTCGTCCTCGTCTGAAGAAGAAACGGAGGCAGACGAGGAAATTATTCCCACGCAGCGACCTTCGCCGAATGATAGCGAAGACGACGACGACGCACATCTAGATGATGCCAGAGGAAATGACGTCGGGATAATGAAACGAACTTTGAATGCAGCGGTAGGTATGATTGAAACGGTAGTAAACATTGTTCGCTCGCCGTTCAAGTCGCCGAACAAACGCGCTCGAATCGAGAACAGCGATACGCCGCCGCCGTCGCCTGGGATCTTTGGATTTGGTGGGTCGCCATTTGCCAAAGGCATTGCAATGTCGCCGAAATCTTTAGCTCAAGTCATCGATGCCACGGGAGCTGCGGCTGGCGAGAACAATGCCAACGTTGCAAAGATGGAATGGGGCGCCAGAGGCGGCGAAACGTGGCAACAAAAGGAAGAGGACGAAGGCGAAGCGAGAAGGAAAAGAGCCGCGAGGAAAAAGTTAGTATTAGACGATGACGATGAGAACGACGAAGAAGAGGAACATGAGACGGTGAAAAAGTCGCCAAAGAAGGCGACAGGAAAACCGGCGACATCCGTGATGTCCGAAATCGCGAGTCAAGTCACCGAAGTCGCCTCCGAGGCGAATTGGGAAATATTAGCAAAACTCATGGCTGAACGCGAGAAACAGAAAAAAGCACCTCGTGAGCTCGGTTTGAACGTAGATAGAACGCGCAGAATGTCTAGGCGCATGTAAGATTATGCAACAAACATACACACTGTTTTAGTATCACACTTTGTACAGAAGAATCAACCTTTTCCCCGCTTCTTCTTATTTGTCTTTTTCACATATGCGCTGTGAATACCGTGACGTCTTTCCCATTGCTCCGGAGCGTTGTTATACGCATCAACTTCTCTACCGCGCAACGTTAGGCAAAACAAATTCGATTCGTCTGTGTTGCAGACAATCTTACACCTCGGATCGTACTCGGCTTCGTCTGGTGATTTGTAGTTTATCAAAACTTCGTGCGCTTTTTTATCGAGCGCTTTCAATTTATTCTCCTTTACAAACTCGCTCAAAACTCTCGATTCGTCGTTCATGTTGTGACACGTTTCGTTTTTCAGTTTCCTCTCCCAATAATGATCGTGCGAGCCGCTGTAAAAATCAAAACCACAAAACTGCACCGGCTGTTTGAACTTTCGCCACGCGTAGTTGAGAAACATGAGTCCCATGGATGGAAACTTTTCGTTCAAGTTATACTCTTCGTACAGAGTATCCACTTGTGGTGCCTCTACCGCGTGTACTTTTACATCACGCATATCGTTCTTCTTTAACCAGTTCGTCGCTATCGTTTCCAACTCGTGCATGCGTTGCTTCTGTTTGGGAATTTTATCTTTTCGTCTCGGGCAGCGCACTTGTTGCGGCTTGCAGTCTCGAAAAACAAACGGAATGTACACGTGCTGCAGTGATTTCTTCAAGTTTGGAATCTCCTCTTCGTCGAATTGGTTCGGATCTTTGATCGTCGATAACACCCAGTGCGTCGTTTTCGAGCCGACGTCTGATTCGAACCCGACGGTTTTGAAAAGATTGAAACGCAACACGACGTCGTTCGCGTCTACTTGTCGTCCGAACCGAGAGTTTCTCAAGCTCGCGCCGTTCCCCACGGCGATGGCAGATAACTGTGTGTTGCTGTTGGAGCTGTCGACGTCGTTATCGTTACCATTACCGTCGTTATTACTATTATCGCCACTAATACTGCTGCTACTGAATCTATTACTATCTTCTCGTTCTACTTCTCGTTCTACTGCGCTGCCTTCCTCGTCGTCACCACCGTCATCACCGTCGTCGTCGATAGATATCTCTTCTCCCTTCGCCAACAACGAGGACGAATGCACGGTCACGGACTCGTCTCCGCCCGTGAAAGAATTTTCAACCAACGCGTTCCGTGGGCCGTTCCCATTCATCTTCGTCTTCATTATGCTCTCGTAGTTCCCAGTTAAAACGAAGACGATGATTACGACGAAAACAAAGATCGCGTAATGTGATGACAAAACTCCATTTACTCCTCCTCCGACAGAAGTGTTGTGCGCCTTTCTCCCGCCATAACCACCACCACCAGAGAGCATCATCTCTGTGATGACGTTTAAGTGCTTTCGTTTCGTTTCTCTTCTTCTCTCACGGAAGAAGAAGAAGAAGAAGAAGAAGAAGAAGAAGAAACAACAGAATGGTGTTGTACTCGTATTTAATTTATTTATAACGGAACGGAGTTGGCCGTCGACCAAAATTCCATTTGGAATTAAAAAAACACAAGAAAGAAGAAAGAAAGAAAGAAAGAAAGAGAAGAGAAGAGAGAAAAAAAACCTCAAAAACAGGTTCACACAAAAAAATGAATTTCATCGATAAAAACAAAAAACCGGAGAATACGGGCGGGATCGATGAGACCGTCAAGTTAGCCGCGGGGAAACTGGACGGGTTAGCAGGCATGCACGAATATGGGGATCGACAAAAGGATTACACCTGGGATTGCGTGATTTTTGGCGATGGTTCATAGTGCGTTTTTGTTTCTCATCTCTTCAAGAATTGTGTTTTTTCTTCCTCAAATCGCTTATCCCTTCTTTTAAAGTTTGTTTGTTTTGAGGAAGTTTTGAGGGTGACGGCGGAACGTCTTCTCCTTCTCTCTTCTCTCTTTTTCTCACTCTCTTCGGCGTAATGAATCGACGATGGAACCAAATAAATGCAAAACTGTCATCAAATCGTAGCATTTAAAAGCTGTCGGGTGGTGATGGTACGATGAAGGAAGTGCAAAGCCATCAAAGAAAAGAGATAAAAAGAGAGAGAGAGAAGACCTCTTTTTTCCCAAGGAAACAACAAACAAACAAAAACGAAATAAAATTAGAAATCCTCAAAAATACTGACCCGTTGTTTTCTCCTTTTTCGTCTCATTCGATAATCATTACTACGACAGTTACGAAGGCTTAGTTGATATTTACGGTCAGTGCGAACACTTAGGCGTGATGAGCTTCGAGGACGGGGATAGATACGAAGGCGGTTTCAACCAAGGCGCAATGTCTGGACCGGGTATATATCACGGCGACAGCTTCATATTTTTGGGCGAATTTGAAGGAAATCAAAAGTCTGGGTGCGGTGTAGCGGCGTATATGAACGGTGCAGTTGAATACGGCGAGTGGAAATACGATCAGTATTTAGGTCAATACACGCGCAAGTGTCCTCTCGACAAATCGATCGCGTCGATGGAAACCGCCATCGACAGCGCGGCGAGAGCGAAAATGTTTGAAAGGAAACCAAATTCAGAAGTATACTTGAGAATAGTTGAACATTTTCCAGATTATTTGATGCATCACGATCCGATCGTGTATAAAAAAGGCACGGAGTGGACGATGCCTGGTCCAGCTGCTGAGTTGTACACGCCGCCGACAGTGGAAGAAATGGGACCGGAAATTGCCGGTGCGGTGAGCACGATGAACCGTCTCTGGGAACGAATTTGGTCGTATTACAACGTCAAGTGCTCCGAAGAGCGAAGAACTGTAGCTCCGGAGATTCGAAAAAAGAAGGAAGCTATGGCTTTATCCGAAATGCGAACCGAGGAAGACATGGAGGATGAATACGCGGACGTGTACAACGAGGACGGCTCGAGAAGAGGTAAAATGAAAAAACCGAAGCAACAAAAGAAAAATCAAAAAGCAGGTAGAAAAGGTGGTAAGACGGCGTCGTTGACGGTGTCAATGATGAGTGCGTTGCAGCAAAACGCGTTTAGAGGTTTGAGAAGGCAATTACGACGCCCGATAGCTTTTGCTCAACGAGTCACGACGGAGGCGCAAGCCGCGGTGAATCGAGCGATGCCAGCGCTCGAGCGACGATAAAAATTGTTCTTTGTTGACCAAACAAAATATCATCCAATCATCATCCTTTAATTAGTCTCAATACTTTGTTATTAATATATATTTCAAAGAATTCGGTGGCATACATTCTACTTTTTAGTTTCTTTACAAAGCTGCTTGTTACTACACGCTACGTTACATTCTTCTACAGTCTAATTTCATATTTTTTTTACAAAGTACCTTCGAGCGCGGCTAAAGTATTGAACGCGCGAATTCTATTTACTTCCATCATAGTATGCGACTTTAAACGGAGGTCCGACACGTTTAAAACCGCTTTCCGTATTCTTTTGAGAACGCCTGAAGAATCTAGTCTCCACATAGTTTTGTGGGAAGAATCGGAAGAAGAAGATGTGGACGATGAAGCGACGATCTCTCGATACCCTCCTCTCGATTTGACGTAATCGCTCAACTCTTTCGTCGTGAGATCCTGCACGTACAAAACGACGTGGAAGCACGAAAACAAGGACATGCACGAGCCATGAACGCATATAAACATCATGAAAAGCGTCGCGAGGACCCCAGTATTACTATTCAGGGAAGGATGATAATCAAACGGGAATCCGAGAAGATGTAAGCGTTCGTACGCCTTCCAAAAGAACGTCACGGCTAAATACGCCTCCGTTACTATGAATGCGACGAAAAACAACACGTTTTTCTCGCCGATGCAATTGTTTAGAGCGCCGCAGTGGTGGTCAAATCCGCGAACGCAAACGTTACACTGTCGACAGTGCGAACTTCTCTTCGGTTTGAATATCTTGCACGTTTCGCAATATCTCGTATTCCTGCTACTGCGTTCTTCTCTTGCGTCTCCTTCTCCTTCGTCTTCGTCTTCTTCTTTCTCTGCATCAACTTCTCCTTTTCCTTCTTCTATTCCACTCGCTCGCGCGGAAGTATTCCTCTTCGGCAACACGATACCAGGATCAATCACAGTCGTCATTGCACAGGTTGATAAACACACGCACGCGACGAAAACGTGAAAAGTCGTTGAACTTTTCACCAAATCCAAAACCACCAACCCAAGAAACGCGCACAAGGAACACGTGGAAAAGACGCACACGGGCGCCAATGGATGAGAAGAAGAAGAATTGAAAGAAGAAGAAGAAGGACGATGTCTCGCACCACCGCTGATCTCGCCGACAACCGCGCTGTTCATCGATCGCGTGTGACTCCTTTTTTAATACTTTTTATTAGTATTATTATTAGTGCGGCTTTCGATAAAAAAGTGGTGAAAATGAGTTTAACAAAAAAGAGGAGAGTTTAACAAAAAAGCCTCCACTCCACACTTTTCTTTGAAGAAAAAAAGGAATATTTCTAGCCGACAAAAAACCACGATGACGACGACGACGACGGCGACCGAAAACGGCAACAACAGAGAACGAAAGAACGCGCAGGACATTCATCCCAAGAAGGTCTCCGCGATGGGGTTGGACGCTGCACCTGCACCTGCACCTGCAAAAGGAAAAGGAGATGATGCACAAGAAGACGAAAAGAAGAATAAAACAACACAACTACAACAAGGGAACAAAATATATTTTGGGTTTCTGAAAGAACAACACTTGGCGTTAATCATCGTTCTCTTCACTCTCGTGCGATTGTTCATTCGCTATAAGTTTCGTCCGAAGACGTTCATCACGTGCACGGAAGACCAACCTTTGATGGAGGTGAAAGAGAACTTTCTCAATTTTCTCGAATACGAAAAAATTCGAAAATGTACTTTGAATCATCCTCGATTGAAAATACCGTCCGCTTTAAGCAGTGGCTCGTTTTCCAAAACTCGCGGGTTTGTCGTCAAATTCAACAAGGAAGGCGTAGATTCGTTTTTGAATCATCCAGATTACGGAGACTGCTATGGGGACTTGTTTGAGAAAATGCGGCTTCCGGAAACTAACGCGTACGTCTTCAACGCTTTATTGTGCGAGTTATCGGACTATGACGATTGGAAGAACAACCAAACGAGCGTTGGATTACACTTAGATCAGACGGTTGGTTTACAAGGACTAAAAGCCGATCATCAATTCTTGGCGCACCAGGTGAATGTGCTTTATGTGGACGTCGCCGCGGATATGAAAGGCGGCGAGTTAGAAGGATGGAGATACGGGTCAGGTGACTTGAAACAGTCTGATTTATTAAAGCCCCACTTATCAATCAAACCTGAGAAGAATAAACTCGTCATGTTTCGAGGAGATTCCTTTCATCAAGTCAAGGCATACCACACTTCAGAATCGACGACAAAACGCTTGTCTTTAGTTCTAGAGCAATATAAAATCAGCGACGAGTTTGTTCCAAACACCGTCGTTTGGATGGAGGCGTTGAAACAAAACATGACGATGATGTAACGTTTAGTATTATGTAGCGAAAGATGGGTAATTAGATGTAAGAGTAGATGTGAGAAAAATTAGTACACGTATATGAAAAGTGATTTTTATTTAACCCGCTCTCGCTTTCGTGGCATCCATTTCGGCTTTCAATCGAGACGCTTCTTCCTTCGCGTCCGCGATATCAGCCGCATCAGCCAATTCATCCAAGCTCTTCCCGAGAAGTTCGCTCATACCCTTATCAATGGCGTCTTCGAATTGAGCATATTGTGGATCGCTCGAGGTGAGCGCCTTGCCTATTTTCTTCTCCACGTCGTCCAACGTTTGGAAGAGCGTCTTGTACACCCCGGTGGGATCTTCCAAACCCATCGCTTGTCGAACTTCGTTTGTGTATTCCAAATATTGTCTCACCGAAGTCGCTTCCTCCCAAGCCGCATCGATCGTATCGTCGATGCGCTCAGTCACAGACGGAATACCAATCTGTTTTATAATTTACGAAGGGGAAAGAAGAGAAAGAGAGAGAGAGAGAGTCAGCGTGCGTTCATTCATTCAAAACTTTTGGGTGAGGAGGAGGAAAAGAGCGAAGAAGATGATGAGGAAAGAAAGAAAAATTCTTCTTCTTCTTCTTCTTCCTCCTCCTATGATGAAGATGATGATGCGATATAAAGAAAAACGCTCACCTCTGCCATGATCTGTTTGTTCTTCTCGACGTACGCTTTCAATTTAGCGTCGTCGCCGTCTAAAGGTAATGGATTCGTCTTTGACTTTTCTGCGTACGCGCGAAATTTTCTTTGCGAATCGGCGAAGAAATCCTTCACCAAATCGCCCTTGTCTCCTTGCGCGGCGGCAGCGGCGAAACAACGCGGTGAAGCAGAGGAGGAAGACGCGGACGCGGCGGTGCGACGAGCGATGCGAGAAGCGACCGTTCGTAACATACTTATTAGTAGTATTACGTGTGTATAAGGATGTTCTCTTTAACTTTTACACGTGTGAGTGAGGAGAGAGAAAGAGATCTTATTCGTTTCAACTCTTTCTTACTTGAGAGGAACCCCAACAACAAACAAACAAACAAACAAATCCCAAATTCAAAGAGAGACAAAAGGAGAAGTCGCAGACAAATTTCTTCTTTATGATGTTTTACACGCGAGCGCTAGTATAAGTTGTGCTATAAAATTGACTTCTTCCCTAGATTAGATCAGGTTAAATCTGGAAACCGCCTGTAGAAGTTAGCTTTCGGACGAACGACGTTTTTCCTCTTTTTCTCCGCCGTATAGATGAGCGATCCGTCGCGATGGTTTACGGCGATTTCCACCGCCTCGTCCGTCGTCATGACATCATTATCCATGCCCTCTTTCTTCTTCATCAATACTTCGTCGTCGTCGTCGTCGTCGTCGTCGTCGTCGTCGTCGTATTCTTGCTCGTGATCTCGCTCGATACCGTGGTCAGAAGGAGAATCCAACCACATATTGTCCATCGAAGTATCCGTCACGGGAGCATATAACTTGGGTACCTGTTTCCTCGCTTTCTTCCTCACCGGAGATTCACCAACCAACATAATATTTCTCGTCCCCTTATCAGTAGAGGATTTTTGCGCAAGATTCGATAACTTTGCGCTCGTAGTGACTGTGATTGTTCTGGATTTTCTCGTTTGAACATCGTTCATTCGATTCGAGTCCGCCTTGGGCAAACCCAACAAATCGTTCCTCCCAGTCATCGAGAAGAACTTTTCGCGGAGCGTGCCAAGGAACTGGAGTCTTCCGTGCTTATCTTTGTATTTCACGCCACCGGGATGAGTCCACGGGTTTGAAAATTTCATTTCTGGACTTGCCAAACGCTTCACGGCCAAGCTAAAAGATGCCGGTTCGTTATAACTCTTACCTTGGAAAGCAACTTGTCGATTCTTCGTGATGTTAGCTTTGTACTCTTTACCGCGATACTCCATCGAGAGTACGTTCAATCCTGCGGTAATCAGTTCTGCATCCATTAGTTCCGCGAGAGTGACTCTGCGAATATACTGCGGTTTGTTGTGTGTTCCATGAGACGAGCGAACTCTATGAATTGTAACCGGTCTCTTCTTCTTTTCTTCCGCACGCGTCGGTGGCGGAGGTCTGTCGTTGGCGAAATTATTTTGCTTTGGAAGCGAACCGAGGCGTATAAATCTAGGATTTTTCGAAAACGCATCGATATGTGCCTCCACGACTTCGAGATATTCCATAGAAAGCTTTGGCTTTCTCTCAGGATTGAACAACTCTTCGTACGTATATACTTTGAACTTCTTCTTATCACCGCGTCCCCACCATTCTTCGCTGTACCAATCTTTCAGCCACTGCGGCTTCCTTTTTTTCTTGTTTGATTTTGCAGTCGGCTGTCGTGGCAGGGGCAGGGGTGTGCTCTCTTTCCCTTTTAATACCGCTAACTTGCTCAGAGGCACGTGGTCTTCCGTCTCCTCCGTCTCCTCCTCCACCTCCTCCTCCTCTTCTTCTTCCTCCTCGGCTTCCATGTTCTCGTCGTCGTATCTCTCCTTTTTTTCATTCTCGTGTTTATCTGAAAGAAGCGGTGAGTGCGGTCGCTTCGATGTTGCCCGAGTCGTCCGCGCCTTTGCCTCGGCTTTCTTCTTCTCTTTTGCCAACTTTTTCTTTTCGGCAATCTCTCGTTTCTCATCGTTGGAACACTTCACGCACAGCACTTCGCCAGGATATTTCTTGCTACTTTGCCAGTTATCCTTCTTTTCAGGATCTGCTTCTAAGGCTAAACAATTGGCGTTGTAGCAATTGTAAATCTCCATCATCTCCTCGTGCAGCTTTGACTTGGGCAGTTCTTCTTCTCCTTCTTCTTCTTCTTCTTCTTCTTCTTCTAATGCTATTGTTTCATTGTCGTCCTTCTTGTTTGTCCCTGATGGAGACGAAGACGAGGGCGTTTTTTCTTTCTTATTCATCGGGACAATGAGAGGAGACTTCGACGTCTTACCTCCTGCGTCGTTGTTGTTGTTGCTGTTGTTGTTGTTGTTGTTATTATTAGTATTATTGTTGTTGTTTTTGTTGTTACTGTTGTTGAGTATTATAGACGAGGACATCATCGACTCTCTTTAATACGACGGGTGTGTTCTTATCGTTCTTGTCTCTCCCTCGTCGGGTCTCCCGAGAGAAGAAAGATTTTTCTTTTACTCCTTTCTCGTCTCCTCTCTATTACACACACACACACACACACACACACGCACTCTCGACGACGCGGAGATAAAGATAGACAGTCGTCAAAGTGTTCCTTCTCCCTCGTAGTGTTCTCGTGTTTTTGCGCGCAACGAGAAAAAAAGTGGAGTTTTGCTGTCACGTGTGTGCTCAATTAGATTTTCGAATCTTTTTTGTGCAGCAGTTCGTACACAAAGTCGTGTCAAACTAAAAACAGAAGAATCTTCCACGGCGTGTGTCAATGTGTACAAATTACTGCGTCGTGAATTAAAAGAATGCTGCTACTCGTTACTAAAGATGATAATGGTAATTAATGCGCGTGTGTGTATATTCTTCTGCTATTTCTGCGCTCTTTCTTCCTCTCTCCTTCGCTCCGCTTTTCCCTTTTTGATGCATTTTTTGATGAGATACGAGTACTCGTATTTTCTTCTTCTTCTTCTTCTTCTTCGAATTTACACTCTCACCCAACACCTGTTGCAATCGCCAACGCACGTTCCTTCACAATCGATCGTGTTACCTAACGCCTGTGGGACGCGAATGACGTACTTTGCGAACGCCGGCGTTCCTCGCTTCATGAAGAAATTTTTCTCGATGTGCTCCACCGCCGGTTTCATCACGCCGTCTATGTCCATCGCTAATATTTCCGGAAGTTTACCGACAATGACGTCTATTTTATCCCTAGCTACGCCGAGCGATTCGATGAACTGAATTCGCTTTTCGATTTCGTCCATGTCTGGTATTTCTCTCACTTTCTCGTTTCTCCAGTAATCTTGTTTGCCCCAGCCGAAACCTTTTTGCATGACTTTGTCCGCCTCGTCGTCATCGAATCCGAGCTCCATGACGAGCGCTTTGGCAGATGCCCATTTAATGGACTCATCGTCGGTTAACAAATCACACATCATAGACTTTGTAGATGTGGATGGTGAAGAGGAAGAAGCCGTGGATGAGACGTATCTTCGTTCGAACGCAGACGCCGACGTCGTGACGAATTGATTATTATTTTGATGACGTTTGCTTTTTGTTGAAAAAAGACGATGCTTTTTGCCTTGTTGCCTTCTCGAAGAAGAAGACAATAACAACGCAGAAGAGTTATGCGGTTGTTGGTGGCGGTGTTGCAGCAACGTTTTTGAGGTAGTAGTAGTCGTCGTCGTCATCGTCGCGAGCATAGTAGTAGTATATGATGTGTTTATTTGTTGAGAAAAAAAATGGTGATGTTTACTACGAGTATGACGATGTGACGTGGTTTCGAACAGAACACACAAAAAAAAACAAAATGGTAACGAACTTTTTGTCGTCACCAACACTCTCATCATCTTTCGGGCGGCGAGTTCTTCCGTCTTCACGACGAGTCCATATCACCAAAACGCGACGACGACGTCGAAAGGTATCACTGAATAATAATGAGACGTTGTTAGAAGGAGGATGTTGTGAAAAAGAAAAAGCAGTGTTAGGAGTAGGTAGTTGTGGGTTAGACATTCTCGCGCGACTCGAAAAGTTTCCTCAACAAGATGAGAAGACGCGAAGCGAGACGCTCGTCATGGAAGTCGGCGGTAACTGTGCGAACGCGTTAACGGCAGTGTCTCGACTCTCGGAAGCCTCCTCGTCGTCAATCTTATTTACGAAAATCGGTGACGACGCGACTGGGAAAGATATAATTTCAATTTTAGAGAGAGAAGGTGACACGTTCGATACGAGTAAAGTCGTGCACGGCGGAACATCGCCATCGACGTATATCATTTGTGTCAAAGATAAAGCGAACGATGACCCGACGCGCACGTGCATACACACCCCAAGCAATGAACCTTTGATGAATTCTGAAGTAACGGATGCGGATATCGACTCTTTGTTCGCGTCGTCGCCGCGCGAGATTGGCTTGGCATACTTTGACGGAAGGTTAACGGACGTCGCCCTCCGAATCGCTATAAAAGCACGCTCTCTTGGGATTAAAATACTCGTCGAAGCTGAGAGACTTCGCGGCGACGATTTAGATGCGTTGTTGAAACTTGCTGACTTTTGCGTGTGTTCAAAAAGTTATCCGCAAGAAAAACACCCCAACGATACGAATTCGTTCGGAACCGCGTTGACGGAGATGGCAAATTCGACACTTTCAGACCGGTGTAAACTTTTAATTGCGACGCTTGGTTCCAGAGGTTCTGTCGCTTTGCTTTTTGATGATGCGAGTGTTGATACCGACACCGGCGCAACTGTGCTTGTTCGTAGCGTGGACGAGATTATCGAAGAGATGGAAAGAGCGTTCCAATCGAGAAAGCAAAGTGAGGAATCTGGTACACCATATTCATCATCATCATCATCATCATCATCATCATCATTATCATCATCATATCGATATATACCCGAACACGCGCTCATTAGTGACAGAGTCTACAATTTGAACGGTTCAGGTAAACGCGCTAAAGTCGTTTTTCAGCCGGCTGCACGTATCAGTAGCGAGGACATGGTGGATACGACTGGCGCGGGAGATGCGTTCATCGGCACGGTGGCGAAAGGTTTATCGTGTGGTGCAGACATTCTGAAAACGTTACGCTTGGCGACTTTTGTCGCTGCACAAAAGTGTTTACAAGTTGGTGCTCGCGCAGGGCTACCGTTCCGAGAGGAAGTGCCGGAAGAGTTGATGTACCCATTCGCAGCATCATCCGGCGAGCTCCCCACCGCTACATCGCGAAAAGGCAGAAGAAGTGCGATGACGACGGGAGCCATATCTGCGTTCCTTCTCGCGTTCTCTTTCTCTGCACCAAATGAAACTTTCGCTGCGATTAATGGCAGCTCTGTAGATATGAATAAACTTTCGCAATTGTTTAATCAGGCTATGAATGCAAGTTCGTATGAGGACGCAGAAAATGCGTGGTCTAAAGCTATCGAGTTAGCGCCGAACAACTCGGCTGCGTTGTCCAATCGAGGAACACTTCGCTTGCAAGCTGGTCAATGGAGCGCTGCGATTGAAGACTTACAGAGGTCGATTGAAATAGACGTCAAGGAAGGCAAAACTGCCGATGCTTCGGTATTGAATAACCTCGGAAACGCCAAAGGGGCGGTTGGAGATTGGGAGTCCGCCATGGACGATTTCCTCAAAGCGTCGAAGGACGATTCCATGAGAGAAATAGCCTTGGCAAACTATGCCTTGGCGGCTTTTGAGACGGGCATGGACGAGTTAGCCGTGAAAACCGCTCAAACGATACTTCGAAAGGACCCGGAGTTTTGGGATATGCGCGCAGCTTTAACCGCTTTCCATTGGGGCGCCGGGGATCTGGATAAAGCAGAATATGAGTGGCAAACTTTATGCACCTCAGGCCGAGGCTTCGGTCAAAGCGAATCGGCTGAAGGCGTACGAAGTTTTGGTGATGTCGCGTACGCGAGTAAACTTTTGGAACAGCAACTGAAGCAACAATTAGATATCGCCGCTGGAGTAACGGAAGATGAGCTGGGTAACGATACGCCGTGCCAACTGTACAAAACTACAGATACAGTCGCAGGAAGATGGCCACCGAGGCCCACAGCTGCCCTCGACGCATATTTGAGAGTAAAAGATGTCGGACAGGCGCTCGATTACGATGGTATCGTCAAAGAATATAAATTCAAATAGATACGCGTGTCGCAATGCGCGATTGGCGCAAAGAATATTTTGTTTCGCGCATTCGCGGAAAAATATTTGCGCGTGCGCATTGAAGTACGCGAGATTATATAATGTAGCCACACCTATATAGATTATTATAGTTCTCT
>Ga0213863_10000124_pt1 | contig 58996 bp, 53 predicted proteins | sample PICome_8_FD_160128 | JGI IMG/M metagenome (GOLD analysis project Ga0213863, IMG submission 160128) | Coastal seawater microbial communities near Pivers Island, North Carolina, United States - PICO497 | ecosystem: Environmental > Aquatic > Marine > Coastal | place: USA: North Carolina...
CTGCCACCGATCTGGCAGATTATCTGGTGCGCAAAGGCATTCCGTTTCGCGATTCCCATGAGATTGTCGGCAAGTCTGTGGCCTATGGTATTGCCGAAAACAAAGATCTGTCAGAGATGACATTGGCGGAGCTCCAGCAGTTTTCCGACCAGATAACCGACGATGTGTTCGACGTGCTGACACTGGAAGGTTCAGTTGCAGCGCGCAACCACATTGGCGGGACTGCGCCAGACCAAGTAAGGGCTGCGGCGGATAGAGCTCTGCAACTAATTAAAAGTCGAAGCTGACAGCCTCGCCCGATTGGGCGGTGCAAGCCTCACTGAGCATGACCGACAACAACTCGCCGCTGACAGTATTGCACCAAGAGACCACAGCGGCCTCAGATTGCAATTTGAAATGAAATCCGCCAGAGCGAGCGGCCAGCCAAATTTCGCCCATGGCTGGTTGGCGCGATAAGATAATCTGCGAACCATTAGCTTCGCAAGTGATTGTCAGCATGCCAGCGCTGTTTTCATAATCTAAGTCTGCGTCGCCCTCATCAATGCTCTCCTCAATGGAAAACATTAGGTCGTCAACTATCTGGTTAAATTCTGCTTCGTTCATTATGCGCCCTCCCAATTTATGCCGTGCAGTATAATTGTTTGGTCGTGATCTGCCACTGCGGCTATAATTAAATTTTTTGCGGCTCTAAATCATGTCTCGTCAACTATGTCACTCAATCAGCCGGTTTTTACTAACAGCGATCTCCATTGGAGTACTCTCTGGTTGCGGCAATACCGGCGATTTGTATTTACCTGAGGATGCAAGCAATACCCAAACCAGCCAAAACACAGATTCCTGAGTCATTATGCACAACAACATTTCCACCCAAAATCAGAGATTGTTTTTAGAACGTGTCGCCCTAGATGATATTGCCAACCAGTTTGGTACGCCTTGTTATGTCTACAGCAAGCGTGCTATCGAGCAGAATTTTATTGCCTACCAAGATGCTATTGGCAATCGTGATCATCTGATTTGTTATGCGGTGAAGTCCAATTCCAATATCGCAGTGTTGCAGACATTGGCAAAGCTGGGCGCCGGCTTTGATATTGTCTCCGTGGGTGAACTGGAGAGAGTCCTGCTTGCGGGTGGTGACCCGAGCAAAATAGTATTTTCCGGTGTGGCAAAAAGTGCCAGCGAAATGCGCCGATCTCTGGGCTTGGGTATCCATTGCTTCAATGTTGAATCAGAGGCGGAGTTGGAGTTGCTGAACAATGTTGCCGCTGAGGAAAATCAGATTGCGGCTATTTCGCTGCGGGTTAACCCGGATGTGGATGCTAAAACGCATCCTTATATTTCTACAGGCTTAAAAGAGAATAAATTTGGGGTCGACATTAATCTGGCACCAGATATCTATCGACGCGCCAGCCAAATGAGCAACATTTCCGTTGTAGGTGTTGACTGCCATATTGGCTCTCAGTTGATCGAGATCAAGCCGTTTATTGATGCTATGGAACGCCTGCTCGTATTGGTTGAGCAATTGGAAACATTGGATATAAAGCTTAAGCATATTGATATTGGCGGTGGGCTAGGTGTGCGCTATCAGGACGAAAATGCACCGTCCATAGCCGACTATATGGCCGAATTACTGCCCCTTCTGCAGGGCCGCTCAGAGACCTTGATTATGGAGCCAGGCCGATCCATCACTGCCAATGCCGGTGTGATGTTGACCCAAGTACAATCCATCAAGAGTAATGGCGACAAAAACTTTGCCATTGTGGACGCCGCGATGAATGATATGTTGCGTCCGGCGCTCTATAAGGCCTGGATGGATATTCAACCATTAGAGAGCAACAGCAACCTAGATATAAAACAATATGATGTAGTGGGCCCAGTTTGCGAGACCGGAGACTTTCTAGCCAAAGATCGACCTCTGGCTATTGCCGCTGGGGATCGACTATGTCTTTTTTCGGCAGGTGCCTACGGCTTTGTTATGAGCTCCAACTATAACAGCCGACCCAGAGCCCCTGAAATTATGGTTGAGGGAGATCGCGTGCATTTGGTGCGAGCGCGAGAGACCATAGCGGATCTTGTTAGAGGCGAACAGCTGTTGCCAGTCGTTTAATTGAACAGATTAACCAGCTCTCCAGGCAGTAACAGAAACTGAGGACAAAAGCAGTATGCTGATGAAATTCACCAAAATGCACGGCTTGGGTAACGACTTTGTCGTTATTGATGCGGTGACCCAGAATGTCCGGGTGACGGCGTCAATGGTTCGTCGCTTGGCCAATCGCACGCTTGGCATTGGTTGTGATCAGGTGCTGGTAATAGAGCCGCCCACAGACGCGGACATAGATTTCAATTATAGAATCTTTAACCAGAACGGCGATGAGGTTGAGCAATGTGGCAACGGCGCTCGCTGCCTTGCCCGCTATGTTCAGGATCGTCAGTTAAGCGGCAAAAATCCGATTCGGGTAAAGACCATGAACCGGACTATGGAATTACATCTGAACAACAATCATTTAGTCCAAGTCGATATGGGATACCCCGAACTGGAACCCGCCAAGGTACCGTTTGAAGCCAACCAACGTGCCAATCTGTATGCCATAGAGATCGATGGCTCCAACTATCAAATAGCCGCCGTCTCCATGGGCAATCCCCACGCGGTGCTGTTGGTCGATGATGTTGACAGTGCGCCTATACTCGAACTTGGCCCAACCTTGGAGAATCACAGCCGATTCCCCGAAAAGGTCAATGTGGGCTTTATGCAGGTACTCAATCGTCAAACAATTAAGTTGCGGGTGTTCGAACGGGGCGCGGGTGAAACTCAGGCCTGCGGATCCGGTGCCTGCGCGGCGGCGGTGGCAGCCATACAGCAGGAACTGGTAGACTCTCCCGTAACTGTTCAATTGACGTGCGGTGATCTGATCATAGATTGGCCCGGCGAAGCTGAACCTCTTTTAATGACTGGACCAGCAGTCAGTGTTTTCCATGGGCGGATAAGAATATGAGCGACGAAGTGCAGGTGGATTCAAAGCAGGAAATGGTGCGTGACTATCTCACCAACAACCCAGAGTTTCTTGCCCAGAACCCGGATATTCTTGAGTTAATGAATCTGCCTCACGACAGTGGCAGCGCTATATCTCTGGTGGAACGTCAGGTCGGAGTGATGCGCGATCGCAACAAAGAGATGCGTGGGCGCCTAGATAACATGCTATCCACTGCTCATGACAATGATCTGTTATTCGAAAAAACCAAGCGCTTGGTATTGAATTTACTGGAAGCGAAAAATTTACCTAGCATGGTGGAAACCCTCTACGACAGCCTAGGTAAGGACTTTGATATTGGGTTCTACAGTCTGACCTTGCTCGGGGATGAGTCTGAATTAACTCGCACTATGGCTCGGGCCTCCAGCCTTGAGAAAGCCAATGAACAGGTGGGCACACTACTCGGCTCCAACCGCGCAGTGTGCGGTGTATTGCGGGAAGAGGAAATGACTTTTTTGTTCGGCGAAAAAGGCCTACAAGTGGGTTCGGTGGCGGCCGTACCTCTACGTTACAACAGTCTTTACGGGATCCTTGCAGTGGGCAATGCAGACCCAAATTTTTATCGCAGCAGCATGGGCACCCTTTTCTTAAGCTATATTGCCGAAGTGCTTAACCGCATACTGCCAGATCACCTATAAAAGGTGATGGTATTGGCCTAGCCTTTGGGCGGGCCCTTCTTTCTCGAAGCACCAGCGGTTTTTTGCCCTCCCGCCTTGCGTCTTTTCGCCGTCACCTTGGTCTTGCCTTTGGCGCTCTTGGCCTTGTTTCCAGATTTTTTATGGGGCCGATTTTTACGTTTTTCCTCGTGCTCGCGCGCTAGCTCAGAAGCCTTAGAAGATACTTTTACCTTCTTGCTGGGTGGCTTTTTGATATTCTGATCATCCTCAGATACTGCCTTGCCAACCAGTTCAAAATCAATTTTACGCTCTTCCAGATTAACCCGAACCACCTTGACCTGAAGCTTTTGCCCCAGCCGGAAAATACGTCCTGTGCGCTCACCCACCATGCGGTGATGAGACGCCTCGTGATAATAATAATCTTTGGGCAAACCAGTAACATGTATCAACCCCTCAACATATAGGTCGTCGAGCATGACAAATAGGCCAAAGCCCGTGACCGCGCTGACTACGCCGCTGTATTGCTCGCCAACATGATCCATTAGATACTCACACTTCAACCAGTTGACTACATCCCTGGTGGCTTCGTCTGCGCGCCGTTCAGTCACCGACAGATGTTCACCAATTTGGTTAAGACGGTCTGTCTCGTAAGGGTAAATGCTGGCGGCCTCAAGAACACCGGCACCCTCTGCGCGGCGCACGGCAGAAATTTTCTTTTTGCTGCGAATCAGGCTTCTAATAGCGCGATGCACTAACAAGTCTGCGTAGCGGCGAATCGGTGAGGTAAAGTGAGTATAGGCATCGAAGGCTAATCCAAAGTGACCGAAGTTCTCGGGCTGATACATGGCTTGACTCATAGAGCGCAACATCACTGACTGAATCACTGCAGCATCATCGCGGCCCGAAACTGATCTCAATACACGCTGATAATCTTCTGGTTGAGGATCCTCACCACCCCCAAGGCCAATACCCAGCTCGCCTAAAAATTCTCTAACAGAGACGAGGCGCTCCTCACTGGGACCCTCATGAACGCGATACAATGCAGGTATCTTAACCTTCTCAAGAAACTCAGCAGAGCAGACGTTGGCGCAAAGCATGCACTCTTCAATGAGCCGGTGGGCCGCTGTTCGATCAAGGGGGATAATCTGACTGATTTTACGCTGGCCATCAAACAGAATACGTGTTTCCTGACTATCAAAGTCAATTGCCCCGCGCTTGTTGCGGCGGCGATGAAGCACCTGATAAAGCTCATTCAGCGCGTCAACCTGAGGCAATATGGAGGCAAATTGTTTGCGCACGCCAGAGGTATTCTCTGAATCTTTGTTAGCGATAATATGGGCAACCTGGGTATAGGTCATCCGCGCATGGGAGTGCATCACTGCTTCATAAAATTGATAACGGCTGATTTCGCCCTCTGCGCTAATCTGCATCTCGCACACCATGCAGAGGCGATCTTCCGCGGGATTTAGCGAGCAGAGACCATTGGATAATTTTTCCGGTAGCATGGGTACCACATGGTTGGGGAAGTAAACAGAATTACCCCGCTGGAACGCCTCATTATCAAGGGCAGACCCGACCTGAACATAATGTGAGACATCGGCAATTGCCACTATTAAAGTCCAACCCCCGCGAGACTTTGGCTCGCAATAAACCGCATCATCAAAATCCCGAGCATCTTCACCGTCGATGGTTATTAGCGGTATCTGCCGCAAATCCACACGCGCTTCCACAGACTCAACGATATCTGGAATCGCAGCTGTCTCTGCCAACACCTCATTGTTCCATTCATGAGGAATACCATAGTTGCGGATCGACATTTCAATCTCCAAACCTGGGTCGAGATGATCGCCGAGTATTTCCGCAATATGACCAACAGGCAGGCTATTGCGGGAAGGCGGCTCAATAATATCGGCCACCACAATTTGGCCATCTTTGGCATTGACCGTCTTGTCTCCGGGGATAAGAATATCTTGGCTGATGCGGGGGTTGTCCGGACGCACAAAACTGATGCCGCTCTCTCGGAAGTAACGACCCACCAACTGACTGGTCTTGCGTTCAACCACATCCACCAAACTGCCTTCAGGCCGCCCACGGCGATCCCAGCCAGCAATTTTCACAAGGACAATATCCCCATCAAACACCCGACGCATCTGGCCGCTAGACAGGTAGATATCCTGACCCTCTCCCTGAACGGGTGAAACGAAGCCATAGCCTTCGGGGTGGCCAATCACTCGACCTTTGACCAGGTTAAGCTTGTCTAAGGTACCGTAACCTCCACGGCGATTACGGGCGACCTGCCCATCTCGCTCCATAGCACGCATACGCCGGCGCATGGCCTCAAGCTGTTCTTCCTCAACAATGTTAAGTCCTGTGCATATTTCTTCATGGGTTACGGGGCCAACACTCTCGCGTAGATAGTCGAGAATAAATTCACGACTGGGTATGGGCCGGTCATATTTGGCAGCTTCGCGACTGGCGAAAGGATCTGACTGTTTGCGGTTTTTTGACATAATTTTTTCGGCTAGTAATTTGTCACAGTCTATGTCTTAAACAGCTAAGTGTACAAACAAATATCCACCGGCTGACTCGCAATGGATAAGGGGCTAAATCCCGCAGATAAATATATGGTTAAAAAAAGAGACTCAGAGAGAAAAAGCGCATAAAAAAAGCCTCGTAAAAACGAGGCTTAATAATAGGATAAATGCAAAAAAGGTGGAGTAAGGTGAAAATCTAAGATTGACTCGCGCCGTCCGTGGCGCACGACTTCCTAGTCGTCTGTACTGCACAACTGGTAGCAAACGAAATCTAACAACTGATCGAGCCTTATTCCTTTAAAGTCAACTCCCTGTCAACTTGCTCTTTAAAAATCCATTTTTCAGTGTTGTCTTTCTTACAGCAGTGTAGGTCTGTGTATTTTTACCAGTAAAGTCCCTGTTAAAGCTTCATGCCAAGGAGTCAATGCTAGAGTGTAAGATAAGGGAGTTAGAGCAAGAGATAAATTACACTGACGAATTAATACTTAAGTATTAGCTAGTCCCCAAAGTCAGGCTCTGCCTGGGCTTCAAAGAAATCTTGAATATGTTGACGAATTTTTTTTATGTTAATTAAGTTTTCTTTCACACTTAAAGCACCGTATGTGGCCCTAAATTCAAGCACCAGCTCACGCAACTCACCCATGCCGTAAAGCCCGCACAGGCCCATAAGGTCATGGATAATATCCCGAAGGCTACTTCTCTCCTCTGTGTTTAACTGGTCTTCTAGCTTTTCTAGGTTGTCATAGAGGGCAGCTTTTAACTCCTCCACCGGCATTACTGACGCAAGCAGGCCGCCATCGGCCTTTTCCAAAACCTCACGCTGATCACTCAAGGCATTGAGAATAGCATTGACCAGATCCACCTCTTTTATCGGCTTAGATTGAACCCCCAGAGCACCAGCAGTAATAATTCTCTGCTGCTCAGCCTGAGTAATATCAGCAGTTAGACCCAAAATTGGCGGGCTTTCCCCCGACTGCTGGACAATGGTTTCACAGGCAGTAACGCCATCGATCACCGGCATATGGATATCCATCAATATTAGATCCACATGTAATTTTTCAGCGATATCAATCGCCTCACGCCCATTGTTGGCGACAATGCATATAGCACCATAACCTTTCAGCAACCGCACAATTAGCTTTTGATTAAATGGATTGTCCTCGGCCAACAGAATAGTTAAGCCCGAAAGCACCTGTTCAGAGAGACTTAACTGGCCAGCATTTGCAGTGGCGGCATTCTTAGCTTGAGCCTCAAACAACTGGCATGTAAAGCTGATAGTAGACCCTCGCCCCACCTCACTATCAATTTTTACGTCACCACCCATTGTGTTGGCTAGGCGCTTACAGATTTCTAGACCTAGGCCAGCACCCCCGTAACGGCGATTGATCGAGGTGTCCTCTTGTGCAAATGGATCGAATAGATTGGCAATTTTGTCCTGGGCAATACCTTTGCCTGAATCAGCGACCGAGCATTCCAAGACAATAATGCCCTTGCCCAAAGAAGTACAACGCATCCTTACTGTGATAAACCCTTCATCGGTAAACTTGATCGCATTACTAATTAGATTACTCATGATTTGTGCCAAGCGCACTGGGTCACCGGCTATTTCCTTAGGAATGTTATCGGCAATCTCACAGCTGAGTTTCAGATTCTTCTCCTCTGCTATTGGCCAATGAATAGCCATTAAATCTTCAACCCATTGATGCAAGTCAAAGTTGATATTCTCCAGAGTAAAGCCTCCTTGACTAGCCTTGGAGAACTCTAAAATATCGTCAATCATAGTCAAGAGCATGGTCGATGATCGCTTAATAACGCGCAAGTGCTCTTCCCGCTTATCAGCTCTGACATCTGTTGAGAGTAATTTGGAAAAACCAATAACAGCGGTCAATGGAGTGCGCAATTCATGGCTCATGCGAGCAAGAAACTGATCTTGGGCCTCCATCGCTTCTTCCAACTCAATCAAGGTAATCTGCAACTGAGCCGTCGCTCGGGCAATTTCACTCTGCATGCGTACATTGGATTGACGCACACCGGTCGCTAACTGATTGATCCCATAGGCAAGTTTACGAAATTCAATAGGGCCATCCTCGCTGGCAATGGAGTCTAGACCTCCAGCCTCCATTACCTCAACCACTTGAGTTAGCCCTTCTAGAGGCCTTGAAATACTGCGGCCTATCCGCATTGATATCCATGCGGCTACCAGCAGAGCTAGCGACACCACCACCAGAGCGGTAAATATATCTTCTCTCTGCTTGACTAATATGGATTGATTACTGAGTGCCAAGAGAACCCAACCCAACTCCTCGAACTCAACAGATTCTGATTCATCATAATCAACCGGCAATCCCTGCTGTATTGTAATCGGGGCATAAAAATACCAACTATTGCCGATGAGAGCCGGCTCCCCGGACATAAGACGCTCAGTTAAATATTGCGGTGAAAATTCAATATCACCTGTCGTCAACAAACTGTCCTCTTGGATATTATAAAAAATCATTCCGGATACTGGGGATATCTCGAGCACAGCATTACCCAGGGATTGCAACATTTTCTGATTACCTGAATAGAGCGCGCTTAGTAATATTATCCAGCCCGGTGTGGGGAGACTCAAAGATACTCACCGCTGGCATGCCCTGAATATCCAGCCAGCTGGCATTAAGCAGGTCAAAACTAAACAGATCCAACATCATATAAGCGGATACCGTAGTGTCAGATAGGTCATTGAGTAGACTCTTGATTCGCGCCTCCGCCGCTAGAGGCAGAGTAATAAAAATTACATCTATGCCGCCCTCTTTGGCCTGATTAATCAGATCCTGAGATCCACCTTTGATTAGGTTTTGATCAGAGATAAAACGACGGTTACCATTGGTTCGACGATCATCAAAAAACCCAACAAAGTTATAACCCGCCCAAGACATAGACTGAATACGTTTCTCTAAACCAACCCCCAGTTCAGTGGCGCCGTAGATAGCCACCTTTTGCGAACTAAGACCGGTATCCCTAAACAGTCGCAGTACCATGCGCATAATGGAGTGCCAGGAAATCAATTCGATCGGGGTCAGCACAAACCAATACATAACCACTTCCCGGTTATACAGATCCACTGGCTGCAAAAAATATTGGATAGCTAAAAATATAGCTACAATAGCGGCCCAGTTGCTGCCAACAGCAAAAATTTCTCCGCTAATGCTGATATCACGCCAGGATTTGTAGGTGCGACTGGATTCAGTGAAAAAACTAAATAGAACAATGGCGATCAGCAATAGCCAGCTGTAGACAGGCAACCAATCCAGCTGCATTACCGAGACCAGCGCGACCAGAGTACAGCCGATAATCCCAGCATCAATCAAGCGGGAGAGCGCATTTATCTTTGCGTCCTTTGGACGCACCATCCTTGATAGATCTTTCATATATTAGAACAACTGCCGAGTTTTGAATGCTCAGCGAAAAGTGTAGCTATAAATGATTATTGTGCGAATCTCTTATCAGCAAAAATTAGAAACAGTTAACGTTTTATTGTTGTACCAGCCTATATTTCTGCCTGCGAAGACCAAACAGGCCCGCTATTCCGGTAATAAAAAACCAAGCCGCGGCTGGAAGTGGCACCTGAGTCACTGCCCATTCTGCATAGTGGGAAATATCATGTAACTTGCCATCCAGTGCATTGCCGATGGTGATGGACACACCATTGCCATCCATGTCTTCGACAAAATATAGCCATACCGATGTAGATGCTTTTACACTGATATAGCCGGAGAAATTAGCACTTGAGGAGAGGGTTTTAGTGTTAGCTGGTGAGACCTCAAGGGCCTTATCAAGACTGCCAAGACTAACACCTTCAAATGCCAGCATATTTTCCATGTCGGGAGTTCGGTGGTCATTGGCAACGCCGCCCTGCCAGAATTCAGCGGATGTCATCTGACTTAAATCACCAGTGTTCACCTGACAGTTGGGAACAACGCAGGATCCATAGCCTTGATCAATAGTGCCATTGCCATCTTCATCAACACCACCAGGGTTATTCTTTTTATCTGCTTCCCAGATGCTTAGGAGATTAATCGTATCTCCCAATACAGGAGATACGGCAAATGGCCAAACCAAAAAAACTGCTATCAACAATAACTTTTTCATAAGCGATCCCTCATCCAACTCTCCGTATCAGTCATCGAGGATGCATTCCCGGATGGCCTCTGCCCGCCTTTAGTAAAAATGTGACAGGCATCACATTTATGCATTGGCATTTTTAAGAGTAGACTATGCTCGATAACAGTCAAGCAATCTCCCAACAAAAAAGGCGACCCTAGGGGCCGCCTTTTTATTAACTGGAATTAGCCGGAGCTTATCCCAACTTTTCCTTGATACGTGCAGATCGACCTGAACGCTCGCGCAAGTAGTAAAGCTTGGCACGACGCACAGCACCGCGACGCTTAACTTCAATGCTATCAACTAGAGGGCTGTAGGTCTGGAACGTACGCTCTACACCGATGCCATTTGAGATTTTGCGCACAGTGAACGCGCTGTTCAGCTGGCGGTTGCGCTTGGCCAAAACCACGCCTTCAAAAGCCTGCAGACGCTCGCGGGTACCTTCTTTTACTTTAACCTGAACAACAACGGTATCACCGGGGCTGAAATCAGGGATTTCTTTGTTCATCTGCTCTTTTTCAAGTGCAGCAATAATAGATGTTTTGTTACTCATTTCTTGCTCCTCAATTTTCATTGGTTGGTGGCATGCCACCTGTTTTAGAGCTCTGTACAGAGAGGATGAACATTATCCGTTGTCATCATCTGCCAGCGCATTACTCCCTTCCTTGAGTAGAGCCTGTTGCTCGGTATTGAGTTTCAGGCGGTCCAGCAATTCTGGTCTTCGCTGTTGGGTTCGCACTAATGACTGCTGCAAACGCCAACGTCTAATTTTTTCGTGGTTACCAGACATCAGTATTTCTGGCACCTCAGAGCCTTCATAATGCTCTGGTCTTGTATAGTGGGGACAATCCAGCAAGCCATCGGCAAATGAGTCCTGATCTGCTGAATCCTGATGCCCGAGCGCTCCTGGTAGCTGACGAATCAGGGCGTCGATCAACACCATTGCCGGGAGTTCTCCACCGCTGAGTACGTAGTCTCCTATGGACCATTCCTCATCGACTTCCATCTGTATAAGCCGTTCGTCGATACCTTCGTAGCGACCAGCAATCAGGATTAGGGATTCTCGCTTGGCAAACCCATTCACTGCCGCCTGATCTAACACTGCGCCCTGGGGGGACAAATACACCACCAGTGCTTCTTTATCTATCCAATCTCTGGCGGCTGCGATGGCCCTGCGCAGGGGCTCAATCATCATCACCATTCCCGGACCGCCCCCATAGGGCCGGTCATCGACCGTCTGATGGCGGTCTTCGGTGTAGTCTCTCGGGTTGTAGCTGGTTATCTCCAGCAACCCCTGTTTAACCGCGCGACCACTTATTCCATAGTCAGTAACTGCAGCAAACATTTCTGGGAACAGGGTAATCAATGCAATTTTCATTCATCTTACCTCTGCACCCGATATCTCTTTAGAACTCAGGATCCCAAATCACATCAATGCGCTGTGCATCGAGATCAACTTTGGTAACAAACTGCTCTGCGTAGGGAATCAATCGCTCATCGCGATCTATGCTGTCTGCATCTCCCTCAACGACCAACACATCATTGGCACCCGTTTCCAAGAGCGACTTGACCACGCCAAAGCGGAGCTCAGTGCCTTCAAAATGGCTGACTACTGCCAGACCTACAAGTTGATGCCAGTAGAACTCGGCCTGACTCAGGCTAGGCAGCCGGCTTTTATCCACCAGTATGTCCCGCTGACACCAGTCCCGTGCAATATCGCGGTCATCGAGACCCTTGAAATGCACCACCAACCCATCGCCGTGACGTTTCCAGTCATCGACCGTCAGTTCCTGCCTGCCTGCGTCTGTATCAACCAACCAGGGTTGGTAATCAAATAACGCCTCTAACTGCTCGGTGTAGGAGAAGACTTTTACCCATCCTCGCACACCAAATACTGCTGTAATACGCCCAACGACAAGTGTTTCCATCGAAACCTCCTGGGCTGCAGAACCAGTTAAGCAGCTGCTTTCTTGGCAGCCTCTTTCAGCAGTGCTGAAACGCGATCGCTAACCTGTGCGCCTTGACCCTGCCAGTATGTGGCACGCTCAAGATCTACACGCAGACGCTCTTCGGCGCCACGGGCAACTGGGTTAAAAAAGCCAATTCGCTCAATGTAGCGAGCGTCACGGGCTTTGCGCGAGTCAGAGACTGTAATGTGGTAGAAGGGGCGTTTTTTAGCGCCGCCACGAGCCAATCTAATTGTTACCATTTACTAAAATCCTGTATTCAAGCGGCAAAATCGCCAGACTTGATGCTTGTTTATCAACTTTGTTGAGCCCCACGCATTCATAGCGGGACCCCCACGAAAGGCGCGGTATATTACGTCAAAAGGAAACGAAAGGAAACTACTTTTACAGCTAATTACAACGCTTTATCCGCGTCCCAATTCAATCGATCAAACCCACTTGCGCTCTGGCCTACAGCTTCGGAAACCCTCCGGGAGGCAAACCGCCACCAGATGGCATCATCCCGCCCATGCCACGCATCATATTCTGCATACCCTTGCCCTTCATTTTCTTCATCATCTTGCCCATTTGTTTATGCTGTTTGAGCAAACGATTAAGATCTTGAATGCTAGTGCCGGAGCCTGAGGTGATACGGCGCTTGCGCGAACCATTGAGGATATCCGGGTTAGCCCGCTCCTTGGCTGTCATGGAGTCGATAATACACTCCATTTTAGTGAACTGGCTGCCAACATTTTGCTGCTGAACCATCTGGGACATATTGCCCATACCAGGCAACTTATCCATCATGCTGGCCATACCACCCATATTTTTCATTTCCTGCAACTGCTCGCGCAGATCTTCAAGGTCAAAACCCTTGCCCTTGATAACCTTTTTCGCCAGACGTTCGGCTTTTTTCTTGTCGACCTTGCGCTCAACGTCTTCGATAAGGCTGAGCACATCACCCATACCCAGAATCCGCGATGCAATTCGCTCGGGATGGAAAGGCTCCAGAGCATCAGTCTTTTCACCCACGCCAAGGAATTTAATTGGCTTGCCAGTGATATGACGAACCGACAGAGCCGCACCACCTCGGGCATCACCATCAATTTTGGTAAGGATAACGCCGGTAAGGGGCAATGCTTCATTAAAGGCCTTGGCAGTGTTGACGGCATCTTGGCCAATCATGGCATCAATCACAAACAGAGTTTCCACCGGCTTTGCAGCCCCGTGAATGTCTTTGATTTCGGCCATCATTTCTTCATCAACCGCCAGACGGCCCGCAGTATCTACAATCAACACATCGGCAAATTGAGTTTTTGCCGCAGCAATAGCGTTGTTAACAATAGTGACTGGCTTTTGGCCTGCATCACTGGGGAAAAACTCAGCAGAGACTTCACTAGCCAAGGTTTTCAGCTGTTCAATAGCTGCCGGGCGGTAAACATCCGCGGACACCACCATGACTTTTTTCTTTTCCCGCTCTTGCAGGTATTTGGCCAGCTTAGCCACAGAGGTTGTTTTACCTGCACCCTGCAAACCCGCCATCAACACAACAGCCGGTGGTTGCGCGGCCAGATCAAGGGTCTCATTTTTCTCACCCATCACGCTTTCAAGCTCAGCCTGAACAATCTTGAGGAATTGCTGCCCCGGATTCAGGGAGCTGTTTACCTCTTGGCCCAATGCGCGCTGTTTAACCTGCTGAACAAAATCTTTGACCACGGGCAGAGCCACATCTGCCTCAAGCAGAGCCATGCGCACTTCGCGCAGGGTTTCTTCAATATTTTTTTCGCTTAGACTGGCCTTTCCAGAGATTTTCTTGAGGCTCTGGGAGAGTCTATCTGTCAAGTTTTCAAACATAGCCATGCAAATTACTTCCAGCAGTTTATTTCCGGGATAACCTCTAGCTAAGAGGCGGTTTTAACATTGGCTGCCCATTCTAACTTGGGCGCGCCCTTCAAATCAGTCGCGTAGTATAGCAATAATTTAGCCCGGCTCTTCACCCTGTGTTCTGAATATGCCACACTCTGGTCAAATGTTTACCGATTCAACAACATGACAAGCTCAATACTGGGCATCGCTGCAATCGCCGCCTATTTAATCGGCTGGGTCTGTTACCAAACTCAATTGCGCAGCGACCCCCTCCACAACACCAAAACAGTGCAAATCATTGCGGCACTGGCGGTGGCCATGCACGGTGCTGCGATGGTCAGCCTGTTGTTTGTGGACGGAGGCTTGGATCTGAGTTTGCTAAAAATACTGCCTCTTCTCGCGCTGGCAATCAATGTGCTGGTGTGGATCAGTGGCCTGAAAAAGCCATTGCATAGTCTTTATCTGTTTTTGTTCCCTATCTCGGCGCTGAGCCTTCTTGGCGCGCTGTTTAGTACCAGCACAAAACCAGCACTGGTCATGTCAACAAATCTTCAGGCTCATGTGCTTATCTCTATTCTTGCCTACAGCCTGCTAGCGATAGCTGCTCTGCAGGCGCTGCTGGTGGGCTATCAGAATTGGCAGTTAAAACACAAACATCAAAATCTGCTAATGCGCGCTTTTCCGGCATTACAAACCATGGAAGTGCTGCTGTTCGAATTGATTTGGGCTGGCCAGATACTGCTCAGCCTGTCGTTACTCAGTGGATTCTTGTTTTACGATGACTTTTTTGCCCAGAAATTGGTGCATAAAGTTGTCTTCAGCCTGCTGGCATGGGTGGTTTATGCCATTCTTCTTTGGGGCCGGCATTATCGTGGCTGGCGCGGCAACAAAGCCATCCGATGGACCTGGGGTGGTTTTATCGCCATTTTGCTGGGTTTTATCGGCAGCAAAGTCGTACTGGAGTTTATTCTCAACTCTTAAATGCTGGTTGCTAAAAACTATAAACTAATTCAACATAATCTCCCTTAACTTCAGAGGTCCCTAATTCTTGGACGCTTCCCATCCAATAGCGCTGTGGCTGGCACTGTTTGTTCTACTTATCGTATCCGCTTTTTTCTCTGGCTCAGAAACCGGCATGATGTCGCTCAACCGCTATCGCCTGCGCCATCAACGCAAGAAAAGCTCCGGCGCACGCCGTGCAGCCAAGCTGCTGGCAAAACCGGACCGACTGATTGGCCTTATCCTTATCGGCAATAATGCGGTCAATATTCTTGCGGCCATTATCGCTAATATGCTGGCCATTATTTATGTGGGTGAAGCGGCTGCCCCCTGGGTGGCAACAGCATCTCTGACAATAACTGTGCTTGTGTTCTCTGAAGTCACACCAAAAACTATCGCAGCGCAGAATCCAGAGTGGTTTGCTTTTAAAGCCAGTCATATCCTCAAGCCTCTTCTGCAACTGCTCTCTCCTCTGGTTTGGATGGTCAACAAGCTCACTAACTGGGTGATCACCCTATTGGGTTTTGACCCCAATAAAGACCGCGATGACGGTCTTGATACTGAGGAGCTAAAGTCTTTGGTAGATGTCTCTGCTCACAAAATCTCTGACAGTCATCAAGGGATGCTTAAAGGTATTCTGGATCTGGAGAATGTCACTGTAGAGGACATTATGATCCCCCGCAGTGAAGTTCAAGGACTGGACCTAGAAGGTAGCATTGAAGACCTAATGAACCTGATTGTCTCTTCCGAGTACACCAGGCAGCCTATTTTTGAGGGGGATATCAATAATATTGTGGGTATTTTTCACGCCCGCAAAGCTAACCACTTGCTGCGCCAAGGCAAGGTCACCCACAAGGCCATCAAACGTTTTGCCGACGAGGCCTATTTTATTCCCGAAAGCACCACATTGACTAATCAGCTGCTGAACTTCAAGAAGACCCGCAACCGCTTTGCCATCGTAGTCGATGAGTACGGTGAAGTGCAGGGGCTGGTGACATTAGAAGATATTCTCGAAGAAATTGTTGGTGACTTTACCACCAATACCGCTGATGAGATTGAAGAAGTCATTCCCAGAGGTGACGGTAGCTATATTATCGATGGTGCGGCCACCATTCGTGAGATCAACAAAGCAACAGGCTGGGAGCTTCCCACCGATGGACCCAAAACTCTAAACGGGCTGGCCCTAGAGCAACTTGAAAGCATTCCCGATGGCAATGTGAGCTTTATGGTCGATGGCTATAGATTTGAGACCGAGCAAATCAATGAGACCATGGTCAAGCGGGTTTGCGTGGTTTGCATAAAGCCGACGAAACCTTCCCAGGAGTAAGGATTAGAATCGAGCGCAGAGAGGCCAAAAAGGCCACTTAGTAAAACGGGTTTATCTTGCGATTGCGCTCACCACACAACGCCAGCACGTCCAGACGTTCATCATTACCGAGACTGCTCCATCGGCGAATCTCTGTAGACGTGCGATAGCAGCCCACACAGATATCGTCTTCGTTGAGCGAACAGATTGAAGTGCAAGGTGAGGTGATTGGCTTATCCGACATTAACGCTGCACCTTTACTAGGTCAGAATTCATCTTTTTCCCTTTCTCAACATAATGGGCCGCAGAGCCCAGCAGAAATTGTTTTGTTTGTTCATCGTTTTCACGGACAACTTTGCCCGGAGAACCTATCACCAATGAACCATCAGGGATCACTACGCCGGCTTTCACCAAGCTGTTGGCGGCAATGATACAGTCACTGCCAACTTTGGCTCCATCCAGAATAACAGCATTAATACCTACCAGAGTTCGATCGCCCACTTCCAACCCGTGAATCATCGCATTGTGACCAACCGTCACATCTTCGCCAATAATCAATGGCTGACCCGGATCACAGTGCAGTACTGCGCCGTCTTGAATATTGCTGCGGGCACCCACTTCGATCAGGTCACAATCACCCCGAATCACCGCATTAAACCAAACACTTGAGCCTTCTTTAAGAACTACTTTGCCCATAATGTCAGCGCTTTCAGCGACAAAAACAGAGTTATGGATATCCGGAATATCAGCGCCAATTCGGTAGATCATTGTTGTCCTCGCTTAAGTAGTTCGATTCTTCGTAGCTCTTCGATTTTCGCATCTTTTGGGTATTGTAGATCAATCCCTGCATGCAGAGTTGAATTAAGCATGTCTACTAATACTTTGAGGGTGAAGCCCCATATTCTGTATCCTTTATACGGCAGGCAGGGAAAACTCAGAGCACCGGATTCACTCTTGATTTCAAAGTATTCGTAGCTGTCCAAATCGGCGAATAAGCGGAGCGGAACATCAAAAATAGCCGCTATCTCTGAGGGCTCTGAAACCAATTCAAACCCTCCTTCCACCAAGCCGACAAAAGGCTGCACTGAAAGGTTGCGTCGTTTAGGTGATGCCAGAGGCAACATAGCAATGGGCTCAACTCTGTGCGGCGCCAAGCCGATCTCTTCATGGGTCTCGCGCAGCGCTGTGTGCAATAGGTCAGTGTCTGTCCGGTCCCACATGCCACCGGGGAAGGCAACCTCACCGGCATGGCTGTTAAGATGCATCGCCCGCTGGGTCAATACTATTTGTAAGTCTTTAGGGTTCCCGTGTAACAAAAGCATAACCGCCGCTGATGCACCACAGCCTTGCGGGCTGGGTTGGGGGCGATCCAACGGAAATTTTTTTAATTGGTTTTTGATTGTTTCTAACATTAGTGCATTATACTCAGCTCTGACCACATTCTGAGAGATTCATGAATTTTTGTTCCCACTGCGGCAGCGCGGTTATAAAAAAAATACCAGAGGGCGATAATCGCGAACGCCACGTTTGCGCCAACTGTGATCTTATTCATTACATGAATCCCAAGGTCATTGCGGGTGTCTTGCCAATATTTGGGGATCAGGTGTTATTGTGCAAGCGCTCAATTGAGCCCCGTCACGGCTTCTGGACTCTGCCCGCAGGGTTTCTGGAAAATGGCGAATCGTCACTTGATGGCGCTCTCAGGGAATGTGTTGAAGAAGCCAATGCGCAGGTCATTAACCCAGAGCTCTACGCATTGTTCGATATACCCCAGATCAATCAGGTCTATGTGTTTTACCGCGCCCATCTCGCAGAGCCGGTCTTTGGCCCCAGCAATGAATCTTCTGAGGTAGCTTTGTTCGATGAAGCTGACATCCCCTGGGCGGAGCTGGCATTTCCTGTGGTTGAGTTGGCACTGGATCATTTTTTGCGCGACCGCCAAACCGGTGAATTCGCGGTCAAGCATGAACAGATATCAAGACCCTGGCGCAGCCGCAGAAACTCCTGAGCCCTGCCTGACCAAGGGCGTATGGGGCAACAACAGGTAGTTTTTAGAAATACAACTGCAGAGCGAGAAAGTAGCCATCAAAAGTTGCATCGGACTGCAGCTCATCTAGGTCATCTAATTCCACCAGCATCGAGCGATAACCTAAAACCAGGCCGGCATCCAACACTGCAGGTATCAAATCAACCTCATAGGCAAGCTGAGCGCTGTAGTCCACTAGCCTGAATTCATCGACATTAATCCAGTTAGCCTTCAGACCAACACTGAATCCTGTTGTGGGAATATTTAGCTTCAGGGCCCCATACAGCAATGGCACTACGGCATCCAAATCTATTGACTCCTGTTGAGTAGCTCCGATAAGGCTAGCTTCGCCATCAAACAGTCGCGCCGTCAGACCCAGATCTAGGTTCACAACAGTATCGAGAAGCTCGTAATAAATAGTGGCGTCGGTATGAGTCAGGTCCAGAGCCACATCTACCTGCTCTGTGGTGACAAATGGGTTGCCATTTAAGTCTGTGCCCGCGCTTATTAGCGCATCTCCTGACCAGCTCATTTCGCTGTGCTCTAAGCGCGCATTGGGCAGTAACGGAATGGGATGCTCCAGTGCGACAAATATAAACTGATTATTTTCTTCATCTAGGTTGAGGTTCGATTCAAGGTCGATATCTGAGCGACCAATATTTCCATTCGGAGCTGCCTGCCAGGTGCCGCCGCCAGCATAGAGCCCAATAAAATCTGCGTGCGTGGTAATCGGGGTTAGCGCCAGCGCAATACAGCAAAGTTTGGGTAGTAGTTTCATAGTTCGTCCTTGAGAATCGTGAAAACCAGCGCCGATAATATCCGACCGGTTGCATTTTAAATGTGACTGGGGTCGCTTTTACTCATAGCAGAGCCAGACTTTTTAGCAGGCATTAAAAAACCCCGCGTTGTGAAGCGCGGGGTTTTGAGGAGAAAGAGCAATTACAGGCTCTCTGCATTCTCCGACAGGTATTCAGCAACACCGGCAGTGGTATCTTTCATACCTTTGTCACCTCGGTTCCAGCCTGCGGGGCAAACTTCGCCATGATCCTGATGGAAACTCAGTGCATCAACCATCCGCAACATTTCATCAACATTGCGACCTAGCGGCAGGTCATTGACAACCTGATGACGAACCATACCCTCTTCATCAATCAAGAAAGAACCTCGGAAAGCAACGCCATCGGCGGGATGCTCAACATCATAAGCCTGACAAATTTCATGCTTAACATCAGCAACCAAAGTGTAACGCACCTGGCCAATGCCACCATCGTTAATTGCGGTGTTACGCCAGGCATTGTGAGAGAACTGAGAATCAATAGAGACTCCGATCACTTCAACACCACGGCTTTGGAATTCTTCGTAGCGGTGATCAAAGGCGATCAACTCTGAAGGACATACAAAAGTGAAGTCCAAGGGGTAGAAGAAAATAACAGCTTTCTTGCCCTTGATGGCGTCACTAAGGTTAAAACTATCTACAATTTCGCCGATTCCGGTTACTGCTGCTGCGGTAAAGTCAGGTGCTGACCGTCCAACTAACACACCCATAATGTGCTCCTAATAAGAATAATAAGGGTTATTTAAAAAGTTTAGATTGCTAAAGAATAGTTACACGCAGACCCAATGCCGGCTAATTAAAAAATCCTATAGTGCCGATAGAAGAGCCTCGTGAACTAATTTTGCTGCCATAAAAAAAGAGCACTGGATATCCTCAGTACTCTTTCTAACTGACAGCTAAATGCTATGCATCAGCCGCTGGCTCATCCTCGCCCATGACTTCATCGATCAAAGGCTTCAACTCACCTTTTTCGTGCATATCTGTAACTATATCGCAGCCGCCGATCAACTCACCATCAACCCATAACTGTGGGAAGGTTGGCCAGTTGCCGTAGGCAGGGAGATTGCTACGAATCTCTGGGTTAGACAGAATATCCACATAGGCAAACCGATGGCCACAAGCCATCAGAGCCTGAACAGTGCGAGATGAAAACCCGCATTGAGGCTGATTGGGAGACCCTTTCATGTAAAGTAATACTGAGTTGTTTTCCACTTGTTCGCGGATCGTTTCCATAATGTCCATTGAGACAGGCCTCTAAAAAAAGTAACGTTGTAAGACGTGATTTTACCAATTTCAACGCCACTGTTACATAGCTCATGTTTAATATTTAGTGCTTACGCAGCAATCTTCTCCTTAGTTTTACCTTATCGAGCCCAAAGTCATAAATCTTTTTGATAATGCAAATGAGAACTATTTGCATTTGCGTTTAAAAGTCATTATAGTTTCGCCTCATTCGACCCATTCCAACTAAATTATTTTGTTTTCGGAGAGCGACACATGAACAAAAGGATTCTTGCCTTGATGATTGGCCTCAACATTTCTGCGACGGCCCAAGCCGCCACTCCAACTCTTGAGCAGATGTGGCAAATGATTCAGGACCAGCAAGCGGAAATTGCAGAACTTAAAAGTCAACTGAAAGAAACTGAGGTTAAGACCGAAGCGACCATTACAGCCGTTGAGCAGTTTGCAGTCACGCCTGTTGCTGCAAGTAAAAGTACTATTGGTGGCTACGGCGAAGTCCATTACAACAGTCTAGAAAAAGATGATTCGTCGGCCACTAAGGATGCAATCGACTTTCATCGTTTTGTTATGTTTACCGGCCATCAGTTCACCGACAGCATTCGGTTTTTCTCTGAACTTGAGGTAGAACACAGCATCGCCGGTGACGGCAAAGTGGGCGAGATCGAACTTGAGCAAGCCTATATTGAATGGGATGCCACTGAAAACCTGACAGCCAAAGCTGGTCTGTTTTTGATCCCTGTCGGCATAATTAACGAAACCCATGAACCCAATACTTTTTATGGCACAGAGCGCAATAATATTGAGAAAAATATTATCCCCGCTACCTGGTGGGAAGCTGGTGCAGGACTAAATGGAGAAATCAGCCCGGGCCTAAGCTATGACGTTGCCGCTCATTCTGGCCTGTATATTGCTGAAGGCAAACACAAGCCCCGCGATGGTCGCCAGAAAGTGGGCAAGGCCAAAGCTGATAATATGGCATTTACTGGTCGCTTGAAGTACACCGCCATTCCAGGGCTGGAGGTGGCCACATCATTACAATTCCAGACGGATGTTCGTCAAGGTGAAGGCGCACCTATCGACGGCACCTTGTTCGAAACTCATGTTGCATGGCAACGGGATGATTTCCAGTTGCGCGCGCTCTATGCCCAGTGGGACTTCGACAACGCCATCAATGCCACCGCAGAAGGTGCCGATGAGCAAACTGGACTCTATATTGAGCCCTCATACAAATTGACTGAGAAATTTGGCCTGTTTGCGCGCTACAGCCAGTGGGATAATACCGCCGGTAGCTCAACAGACACTGAAATTAGCCAGATTGATCTGGGCGTTAACTACTGGCTGCACCCCCAAGTGGTTTTCAAACTCGACTACCAAAATCAAGATGCGCCAGGGGAGCAGGGTTATGACGGCATTAACATGGGCGTCGGCTACTCTTTCTAAATGCATAAACTAAGCTTCAAAGCCCTGCTGTTAATGGGCGCTGTCCTAATAACCTCTTTGTCTTCACCCATTGTGAGTGCCAAAGGGATTTATCAGTCTGGGCCAGATTTTATTACCCAAGTTTTTGCCCCGCAAATCGCTGAGCCCGCAGTGCTATGGCTCAGCGCCGATATCCGCCAGCAGGCGCAAAATATTCTTGGTCGAAAGGTGGCAGGTTTGCGGGTTCGCTATCATAGGAGCGGCACCAAGACAGCCTGGATTCTGGAAGAGGTTGGCAAGGAAATGCCAATTACTATCGGAGTTGTGATTGAGCAAAACAAAATTGAGCAGGTGAAAATTCTGGCCTACCGGGAAAGTCGTGGTGGCGAGGTTCGCTACCCCGCTTACACTCAACAATATCGCGGGGCATCCCTGACAGAAAAGCAGAAGTTGGATCAAAATATCGATGGTATTACCGGAGCCACATTATCGGTTTGGGCAGTAAATAAGGTAGCAGCCCTCGCTTTGTATTATCATAGCCAAACCGAGCGTCTCAACTAGCCACAACCTGATTATTAGGGCCCACCTTGGACATAAAGAAGTCGATTATTTTCAACCTGCGCTGGCATCGCCGTATTGGCCTGTCAGTGTTTGTCGTGATGATCTTTTTGGCCATTACCGGTTTTGCTCTCAACCATTCCCCGGGATTAAACCTCAGTAAAATCAATCTCACCAGCGACTGGCTACTGTCCTGGTATGGGGTCGCACCACAAAAAACTGAAGGCTATCCCCTGGCAGACAATTGGGTTTATGGCACTGGCACGGGCGAATTGTATTTTGATAATCAGCCTCTCGGCTACTGCCCGCCCCCACTGGCTGCCGTGGCAGCCACTGAACAGATGAATCTGGCTCTGTGTAACGGGGCCTTGTTGCTGCTCACTAAACAGGGTCAACTATTGGAAACCTTTAGTCAGGTTCACGGCTTACCTGCAAGCAGCAACCGTCTGGTCACGCTTGACCAACAAGTGGTTATTGTCAGTGGCACTGGTGCTTGGGAATTTGACTTGGACAGCCTTGCAATCAAAGCCCTTACGGATTTATCAGCATTGGAGCAGGCATCCTCTATCGAGCCCAGCCCCCTGCCATCCGCCTTTGGTAATAAAGATAGTCTCGAAGGGATTTCACTGGAGACATTAATTATCGACCTGCACAGTGGCCGCTTCTTCGGCAGTGCCGGAGTACTTTTCGTTGATCTTGTTGGTCTGCTAATTTGTATTTTGTCCATCACTGGGCTCCGAGCTTGGGTCAATCATCAGCGCTTACGCAAGCAATAACCGAAAAATCCTCTGTTGCCAGCTCAAAACAACCGCGATATTATTCGCCTATGACAAAAAAATAAAAAAGGCAGCACAGCTGCCTTTTTTTATTTCAGCAAAAATTGATTAACTACAGGCAACAAAAATAGCAATGAGTACAGACGCATTAATGAATACCTATGGCGCTAGAGCCGCTACCCTAGTTAAAGGTGAAGGCGCATGGCTATGGGATAATGAAGGCAATCGATATCTAGATGCACTTTCAGGTATTGCGGTCTGTGGCTTGGGCCATTCCCACCCAGCAATCGCCAATGCATTGACCGAGCAGGCAAGCTCTCTTGTCCATTGCTCTAATTTTTTCGCCATTCCAAATCAGCAAATGCTTGGGGATAAGTTGTGCTCTGTGTCCGGTATGAGCAAAGTATTTTTTGGTAATTCTGGTGCCGAGGCGAATGAGGCGGCCATCAAAATGGCGCGTCTTCATGGCCACAAAAAAGGCATTGAGCTACCCACAGTTTTGGTTATGGACAACGCTTTTCACGGCCGCACATTGGCAACATTAAGTGCCTCCGGCGGACGCAGAGTTCAGGCGGGCTTCGAACCCTTAGTGAGAGGCTTCGCCAGAGCGTCTTTTGACGATATGGAGTCCCTTGAGACTGTTGCTGAGAACAACCCCAATATATGCGCCATCCTGGTTGAGCCTATTCAAGGCGAGGGCGGTATTCGTGTGGCAAGTTCCAACTACTTAAAACAACTCCGTGAGTTCTGTGATCAGCGTGGCTGGCTGCTGATGCTTGATGAAGTGCAGACAGGCAATGGTCGTACAGGTAAATATTTTTACTTTCAGCACAGCGGTATTATTCCTGATGTGGTGACCACCTCAAAAGGTCTGGCCAATGGTGTACCCATAGGTGCCTGTCTGGCCCATGGTGAGGCGGCAGAATTAATGCAGCCGGGTAATCATGGTTCCACCTTTGGTGGAAATCCACTGGCCTGCGCTGCGGCACTGGCAACCATAAACACAGTTCAAGAGCAGCACCTCAGTGAGCGAGCAGCAATTTTAGGCGAGAGAATAATGGCTGGATTTAAATCGGCGCTTGCCGGGGTGGAGCATGTTGTTGAGATTCGCGGAAAAGGCTGCATGATTGGTATCGAACTCAATAAACCGTGCAAATCTTTATTTCCCGCAGCTATGGCGAAAGGGTTGATTGTCAATGTAACGGCCGATTCAGTGATTAGGCTACTGCCGCCATTCATTATGACCGATGAAGAAGCAGACCAGGTGGTGGCGATTTTGTCTCCTCTTATCAAAGCGTTTAAACAGGACTAATGCATTATGGCGATTAAACACTTCCTCTCCCTACGTGACCTTAGCCCAGCTGAATTGAACCAAGTGATTGAATTGGCAATTGAAATGAAAGCGGCTAAACGAGAAGGTCGCCAAGAGCCAATATTTGCCGGCAAAGTGCTGGGAATGATTTTTGAGAAGTCTTCCACCAGGACAAGAGTATCCTTTGAAGCTGGCATGGCCCAACTTGGTGGCGCTGCCCTATTCCTGTCACCCAATGATACCCAATTGGGACGCGGTGAACCCATTGAAGATTCTGCCCGAGTCATTTCGCGCATGGTCGATATTGTTATGATTCGCACCCATGGTCAGGAGATTGTCGAGCGCTTTGCCAACTATTCTAAGGTCCCCGTGATTAACGCGTTGACCAACGAGTACCATCCCTGCCAATTGCTGGCTGATGTGCAGACTTTTGTCGAGCATCGCGGGTCGATTCAAGGCAAAACCGTCGCCTGGATTGGCGATGGCAATAATATGTGCAATTCTTGGATTAATGCTGCTATTCAGTTTGATTTCAAATTACATATTGCCTGCCCCGCGGGCTACGAACCCAACGCCGAATTAATGGCTGAGGCGGGAGAGCGGATCATGGTAAGCAATAACCCAGTAATCGCTGTCACTGGTGCGGACTTGGTGACTACAGATGTATTTGCCTCTATGGGCCAAGAAGATGAACAGCAAGAGCGACTAGAGAAGTTTGCCGACTTTCAGGTAAACCATGATCTGATGAACCATGCAGCCGACAATGCCATATTTATGCACTGCCTACCTGCTCACCGCGAGGAGGAGGTGTCTGCCGCACTGCTGGAAGATGAGAATATTTCGGTGGTATGGGACGAAGCGGAAAATCGCTTGCACGCTCAAAAAGCCCTGATGGTGTTCCTGCTTTCGGCGAGTCATTAAACGACGTGGTTAGCTGTATACCACATCGTCGATTTCGTATTCCACATCGCCACTGGGTGCTTTAACCACTACCACATCACCGATTTCTTTGCTGATTAAGGCTCGGGCAATCGGTGATTGATAGGAAATTTTTCCCTCTTTCACATCTGCCTCGTCGTCACCCACAATTCGGTAACTCACCTTGGCGTCGGTATCCATATTGATAATGGTTACCAGAGAGCCAAAGATCACTCGATCGCCCTGGGGGATCTTGGAGATATCAATAATCTGGGCATTTGACAGCTTGCTCTCGATATCTTGAATACGGCCTTCAGCAAAACTCTGCTGTTCACGGGCAGCGTGGTACTCCGCATTTTCTTTTAAATCACCATGCTCACGAGCAGTCGCAATAGCTTCAATAATGCCTGGACGCACCACCTTGGTTAGATGATCTAACTCTTTTCGCAGGGCGGCTTCGCCACCTACTGTCATCGCGGTTTTTTGCATTAGCTAATTCCTTTATGCAGCGACTGTATGCTGCGGACTTTGATTTCACCTTCAACGGCTCTGGTAAAGCCCAGTGCTTCACATACTGCACTGCCACCAGCCATGGTAGTAGTGTAGTAAACACGATGCTGTTCCGCATTGGAACGGATAGTCGAAGAATCAGAGATTGCCTGACGCCCCTCAGTTGTATTGACGATCAGATCAATCTTGTCGCTCTTGATCATATCAACAATATGAGGGCGCCCCTCTTTAACCTTGTTAACTAACTGCACTGTGCAACCAGACTGCTCAATAATCTCTGCTGAGCCTTTGGTCGCCACCAACTTAAAGCCAAGATCCTGAAACTTTCTGGCCAACTCAGGAAGCTGATCTTTATCTCGCTCTCGGACACTGAGAAACACAGTTCCCTTCTCTGGAATTTCACCGCTAGCACCCAGTTCGGCTTTGCCATAGGCTTCCGCGAAGGTTTCACCTACACCCATTACCTCACCGGTAGACTTCATCTCTGGCCCAAGAATTGGGTCAATCCCTGGAAACTTGTTGAATGGGAACACCGCTTCCTTCACGCTGAAGTAAGGCGGGATAACCTCTTTGGTAAAGCTCTGGGATTCAAGGCTTTGGCCAACCATGCAGCGGGCCGCTACCTTGGCTAAAGAAGTGCCGATACACTTGGAGACAAATGGTACTGTGCGCGATGCACGGGGATTCACTTCAATCACATAGATATTGCCATCCTGCAGTGCCAGCTGCACATTCATCAGGCCACGCACACCCAGTTCCACGGCCATCTTACGGCAGACTTCGCGCATCGCATCCTGAATGCCTTCACTGAGACTGTACGGAGGCAGTGAACAAGCGGAGTCTCCAGAGTGGATGCCGGCCTGTTCAATGTGCTGCATAATGGCGCCAATCACAACCTGCTCGCCATCACTCACAGCGTCCACATCCATCTCGATAGCGTTGGGGAGGAAAAAGTCCAGTAGCACCGGACTATCGTCAGAAACCTGCACCGCAGTCTTCATGTAATGGCGCAGCTCATCTTCTTTGTAGACGATTTCCATGGCGCGACCACCCAGTACATAGGACGGGCGAACGACCAGCGGATAACCAATTTCTTTGGCTAACTCAACGGCCTGATCGGCACTGCGCGCGGTGGCATTGCGCGGCTGCAACAGACCGAGCTTTTCAATCATCTGCTGGAAGCGTTCGCGATCTTCGGCGCGATCAATTGCATCTGGCGTGGTACCAACAATCGGCACACCGGCAGCTTCAAGGGCGCGGGCCAGCTTAAGCGGCGTCTGACCGCCAAACTGCACAATCACACCTTTGGGGTTTTCTACACGAACAATTTCAAGAACATCTTCCAATGTGACTGGCTCAAAAAAGAGTCGATCTGAAGTGTCGTAATCTGTGGACACTGTCTCTGGGTTACAGTTGACCATAATGGTTTCATAACCATCTTCGCGCATCGCCAAAGCGGCGTGCACACAGCAGTAATCAAATTCAATACCCTGCCCAATTCTGTTAGGGCCGCCACCCAGAACCAAAATTTTATTTTTATTACTGGGCCGCGCCTCACACTCTTCTTCATAGGTTGAGTACATATAGGCTGTGTCGGTAGCGAACTCAGCCGCACAGGTATCAACGCGCTTGTACACAGGATGAATATCGAAACCATAGCGCACTTCGCGCAAGTCAGTTTCGCTGCAACCCAAAATATCTGCCAACCGACGATCGGCAAAGCCTTTGCGCTTGAGACGATAGAGGGCCTGCTTATTGAGGTCGCCAAGCGATGTTCCCTGCAACTTCAGCTCATCTTTAACAATGTCCTCGATCTGCACCAAGAACCAACGGTCAACCTTAGTGATGGCAAAAATATCTTCTACGCTCATACCCTGACGGAAACCATCGGCGAGATACCAAATACGGTCAGGGCCCGCTTCTGCCAGCTGATTTCTCAGTATCGCAGTGGCATTTTCGTCGCCCAGATCCAGCACTGGATCGAAGCCGGCAACACCCACTTCCAGGCCGCGCAGAGCTTTTTGCATGGACTCCTGGAAAGTGCGGCCAATGGCCATCACCTCACCGACCGATTTCATTTGAGTGGTCAAGCTCTGGTCTGCCTGCTCAAACTTCTCAAAGGCAAACCGCGGGATCTTGGTCACCACATAATCGATGCTTGGCTCAAATGAAGCCGGTGTAGCTCCACCAGTGATTTCATTTTGTAATTCGTCCAGGGTATAGCCCACTGCCAGTTTTGCAGCGACTCTTGCAATCGGGAAGCCCGTGGCTTTTGAAGCCAGTGCCGACGAACGAGACACCCTGGGGTTCATCTCAATAACAATCAGTCGACCATCTGCCGGGTTGACCGCAAACTGTACGTTGGAGCCACCGGTTTCTACGCCGATCTCACGCAATACCTTGATCGAGGCGTTGCGCATGATTTGATATTCTTTATCAGTCAATGTTTGAGCTGGCGCGACGGTGATCGAGTCACCGGTATGAATACCCATAGGGTCAAGGTTTTCAATGGCGCAGACAATAATACAATTGTCTTTGCGATCGCGAACCACTTCCATCTCAAACTCTTTCCAGCCAATCAGTGACTCATCAATCAGCAGTTCATTGGTTGGGGAGAGGTCTAGGCCACGGCGGCAAATCTCTTCAAACTCTTCACGGTTGTAGGCAATACCCCCGCCCGAACCACCCATGGTAAAGGAAGGGCGAATAATACAGGGGAAGCCAAAGCGGTCTGAAACCTGAATGGCTTCTTCCATGCTGTGAGCAATGCCAGAATTCGGCGTTTCTAGATTGATGGCTTTCATAGCCTTATCAAAGCGTTCACGGTCTTCTGCTTTGTCGATCGCATCGGCATTGGCGCCAATCATCTCAACATCAAACTTGTCGAGAACACCGTGTTTGGCCAGATCCAGTGCACAGTTCAATGCAGTCTGGCCACCCATGGTGGGTAACAGCGCATCGGGACGCTCGTTCTCAATAATTTTAGCTACGGTGCGCCATTCAACCGGTTCGATGTAAGTGGCGTCGGCCATGGCCGGGTCAGTCATAATGGTGGCCGGATTGGAGTTAACCAAAATAACCCTAAAACCCTCTTCGCGAAGCGCCTTGCAGGCTTGGGCACCGGAGTAATCAAACTCACAGGCCTGACCAATAATAATGGGGCCAGCGCCAAGAATAAGGATGCTTTTTATATCAGTTCTTTTTGGCATAGGGGATTAACCGCGCTGTTCCATTAATTCAATAAAGTGGTCAAACAATGATGCTGCATCATGGGGACCGGGGCTGGCTTCTGGGTGGCCCTGAAAGCTGAATGCCGGCTTGTCGGTACGATGAATACCCTGCAGGGAACCATCAAACAATGAGCGATGCGTCGCCCGCAGACATGCTGGCAGGCTCTCTTCTTCCACGGCGAAACCATGGTTCTGACTGGTGATCATCACAATGTTCTTATCGATGTCTTCCACAGGATGGTTGGCACCATGGTGGCCAAACTTCATCTTTGCGGTTTTTGCACCAGAGGCCAAAGCCAACAGTTGGTGGCCAAGACAGATGCCAAACACTGGAATATCTGTGTCGAGAATTTCTTTGATTGCCTGAATAGCGTAATCGCAGGGCTCGGGATCACCCGGGCCATTGGATAGAAATACGCCATCGGGCTTCATAGCTAGCACTTCACTGGCAGGGGTCTGAGCCGGCACTACGGTCAGATCGCAATCGCGATCAACCAGCATGCGCAGAATATTGCGCTTAACGCCATAATCATAGGCCACCACCCTGTATTTGCCACCAGTGGATTCTTTATCTCCGGTACCCAGCTCCCAGCTGTGTTCTGTCCACTGATAGCTGCTGGAAACAGTGACCTCTTTGGCCAGATCCATACCTTTAAGACCAGCAAAACTCTTCGCTGCGGCGAGCGCTTGGGCATCATCAATATCCCCGGCCATAATACAGCCGCTCTGAGCACCAGTTTCCCGCAAAATTCTGGTAAGTTTCCGCGTATCAATGTCGGCGATGCCGAGAATATTGTTTTCTTTCAGATAGTCGTCTAGGTTCTGTTCGCTTCGGAAATTTGATGCCAACAGCGGTAGATCGCGTACAACCAAACCCGCAGCCCAGATCTGTGCTGACTCTTCATCCTCCTTGTTTACACCGGTGTTGCCTATGTGTGGGTAGGTAAGAGTAACGATCTGGCGAGCATAGGAAGGATCTGTAAGAATCTCCTGATACCCTGTGAGGGCTGTGTTAAAAACGACTTCGCCAACAGAAGAACCCTCTGCACCAATGGCAGTTCCTCTGAAAATTGTTCCGTCTGCAAGCGCAAGTACGGCTTCCCGGTGAGTCTGGGAATTCACACAACCTCCTAATGGGCCACATGGACCTGGAATTATATAACCCCGAAAAGCGCATCAGACATTTGCAAAAAAACGAGATGAAACCAGGAGTCTCATCTCGTTTAATTAAATAATATTCTGTGCCCTAACCTCTCGGATCGAGACCGCTGAAACGTTCGCGGTGTTAGAACAGCATTGTATTGAAAGAGGCTAATTTTGTCCATCACTGTCGGTGATAATTTCAACCTACCGGCGGTATTATCTCAGGCTGAGAACGTCCTGCATATCGTAGAGGCCCGGGTCTTTATCCACAAGCCATTTGGCAGCGCGCACAGCACCCCGAGCAAAGGCCATACGGCTAGAGGCTTTGTGGGTAATCTCTACCCGTTCACCTTCTGCGGCAAATAACACCGTATGGTCTCCCACCACATCCCCAGCACGCACCGTGGCAAAGCCAATAGTTTCGCGGTCACGGGCACCGGTCTGGCCTTGGCGACCATACACAGCCACATCTTTAAGGTTTCGCCCCAAAGCACCAGCGACAGACTCACCCAGAGACAATGCTGTGCCTGAGGGAGCATCTATTTTGTGGCGATGATGGGCTTCGCTGATCTCAATATCCACATCATCACCCAGAACTGAAGCGGCCAACTCGGCCAACTTAAAACAGAGATTGACGCCCGTGGCGTAGTTAGACGCCATACAGACTGCATTGCCCTGGCTAGCAAGGCTCACCGACTGCAACTGCTCATCATTCAAGCCTGTTGTACCAATCACCAATTTTTTGCCATGCTCGGCACAAAAGGCGGCGTTGGCTGCAGTCACTGCAGGAATACTAAAGTCAATTAGCACATCAAATTGATCAGCAATATCGGCCAGAGAAGCAGCAACCAAGATATTATTGCGGCCAATACCCGCCAATTCGCCGGCATCTACACCAATTAACGAACTGTCGGGCCGCTCCAGTGCGCCGGTCAGTTCAGCGCCCTCTGTCAGGGCAATAGTTTCAATCAGAGCTTTACCCATGCGGCCGCCGGCACCTATGACTGCGATATTACTCATGGTAGAACTCCTGATTGATTAAATGATGTTGCTTTAACTGTAACCCTAACTGGTCAGATTATCGAAGAATTTCTTAACCCCATCAAACCAAGTATTGCTGCGGGGAGAATGCTTGCTCTTGCCCGCCAGGCTGCTATCAAACTTTTCCAGTAACTCTTTCTGCTCGGCACTTAAATTAACCGGAGTCTCCAACACGACTCGACACAGCAAATCTCCGGTTGCGCCACCGCGGACCGGCGCCACACCTTTACCTCGCAGACGGAACAATTTGCCACTTTGAGTTTCAGCTGGCACTTTGAGTTTTACTTTACCGGACAGTGTCGGCACTTCCAACTCACCTCCCAGCGCTGCTTGAGCAAAACTAATCGGAACTTCACAGTGCAGGTTGGCATCATCCCGCACAAAGATTGCATGATCACGCACATGCATCTGCACATACAGATCACCGGCACCACCACCCTGTGGACCAGCTTCACCCTTGCCCGCTAGACGAATGCGGTCTCCTGTATCCACACCAGCAGGAATTTTTACGGATAAGGTTTTGCGCTCTTCTTTAACGCCCTGACCATGACAGTCACCGCAGGGGTCAGAAAGAATCTGACCGCGCCCACGACATTGAGGGCAGGCCTGTTGAACAGAGAAAAAGCCCTGAGACATGCGCACCTGACCGGCGCCGCCGCAGGTATCGCAGGTTACCGGCGAGGACCCTTTGCGAGCGCCAGAGCCATCACAGGTACCGCAATGACTCATGGTTGGCACATCGATCTGTACTGTCTTGCCCTTTACTGCATCTTCCAGATCCAGCTGCAGGTCGTAGCGCAAGTCCGAGCCTCGCTGCGGCCCGCTGCGACCGCGTCCACCGCCGCCACCAAATATATCGCCGAACACATCACCAAAGACATCGCTAAACCCGGCGCCACCACCGCCACCAAAGCCGCCTCCAGCATTGCCGTCGACACCAGCATGGCCAAAGCGGTCATAGGCTGATTTCTTCTCTTCGTCGCCGAGAATCTCATAGGCTTCCTGAGCTTCTTTGAATTTCTCTTCGGCATCGGCGCTGTCCGGATTGCGGTCCGGGTGATATTTCATCGCGATGCGACGAAAGGCCTTTTTAATGTCAGCATCAGAGGCGCCTTTTTCAACACCCAGTATTTCGTAATAATCGCGCTTGGCCATAGGCTGTTTCTTTTATCCTAAATATCGCTGATAGTATTAGGCGCGGGACATGCCCGCGCCTAAATAGAGTAACCGGCTGAAGACTTACTTGCTGTCTTCTTTGGCCTCTTCCTCGTCTTTCACTTCTTCAAACTCAGCGTCCATGGCATCGTCACCAGCAGCCTGTTCACCACCTTCAGCTTGACCGGCTTCTGCCTGTTCTGCGTACATTTTCTGAGCCAGACCAGAGGAGGCTTCAGATAGTACCTTGGCCGCTTCATCAATGGCTTCTTTGTCATCGCCCTGAACCACTTCTTCAACTTTAGCAATCGCTGCTTCGATAGCCGTCTTCTCTTCGTCACTGGCTTTATCACCAGCCTCTTCAAGAGTTTTCTTGGCAGCATGAGCCAGGCCATCAGCTGTATTGCGCGCCTGCACCAGTTCTTCAAACTTCTGGTCTTCAGCGGCATTGGCTTCAGCATCCTTGACCATTGCATCGATCTCGTCATCCGACAAACCGGATGAGGCTTTGATAATGATCGACTGCTCTTTACCTGTGGCCTTGTCTTTCGCGCCCACATGCAGAATGCCGTTAGCATCAATATCAAATGTCACTTCAATTTGTGGCATACCGCGCGGTGCTGGCGGAATGTCAGCCAGATCAAAACGACCCAGTGATTTATTGCCTGTGGCCTGTTTGCGCTCGCCCTGAACCACGTGAATAGTTACCGCAGTCTGATTGTCATCAGCAGTAGAGAAAATCTGTGACTTCTTGGTAGGAATCGTGGTGTTTTTCTCGATCACTGGGGTGGCTACGCCGCCCATGGTTTCAATACCTAGGCTTAGAGGAGTTACATCCAGCAGCAGTACATCAGTTACATCACCGGCTAGTACAGCACCTTGCAAGCCTGCACCAACAGCAACGGCTTCGTCAGGATTAACATCTTTGCGCGGCTCTTTGCCGAAAAATGCGGTGACTTTTTCTTGTACCAGAGGCATACGCGTCTGACCACCTACCAGAATAATCTCATCGATCTCTGAGGTAGACTTGCCCGCATCTTTCAGGGCAAGTTTCAACGGTGCCAGCGAGCGTTCAACCAGATCTTCAACCAATGACTCCAGTTTGGCGCGAGTCAGCTTAACCACCAAATGCTTGGGACCAGTGGCGTCTGCAGTAATGTAAGGCAGGTTGACTTCGGTCTGTGAGCTGGAAGACAGCTCGATCTTGGCTTTTTCTGCGGCTTCTTTAAGACGCTGCATGGCCAGTGGATCGCCGTGAATATCAATACCGCTGTCCGCTTTAAATTCTGCTGACAAATACTCGATCAATCGCATATCGAAGTCTTCACCACCGAGGAATGTGTCACCATTAGTCGCCAGCACTTCAAATTGCTTTTCACCATCAACATCGGCAATTTCAATAATTGAGATATCAAAAGTACCACCACCAAGGTCGTAAACAGCCACAACACTATCGCCAGCAGTTTTGTCGATACCATAGGCCAGTGCCGCAGCAGTGGGTTCATTGATGATGCGCTTTACATCCAGACCGGCAATGCGGCCGGCATCTTTGGTTGCCTGACGCTGGGAGTCGTTAAAGTATGCAGGCACAGTGATAACTGCTTCCGATACTGTCTCGCCCAGATAGTCTTCGGCGGTCTTTTTCATTTTCTTCAATACTTCAGCGGAGATCTGTGGCGCAGCCTTGCTGTCCCCTTTGATCTCTACCCAGGCATCGCCATTGTCTGCTTTAACGATTTTGTAGGGCACCATTTTGATATCTTTCTGCACTACATCATCTTCAAAACGACGGCCGATCAGGCGCTTAACCGCATACACTGTGTTGTGCGGGTTAGTCACGGCTTGACGCTTAGCTGACTGACCTACAAGGATTTCACCTTCTTCAGTGAAAGCTACAACAGATGGCGTAGTTCTGGCGCCCTCTGCATTTTCAATGACTTTGGGCTTATCGCCTTCAAGTACCGACACACAAGAGTTGGTGGTACCCAAATCTATTCCGATAATCTTTCCCATTTTTTGCTTCTCCGTTACTTAACTGTAGATATTTACTTGTTTGATTTATATGTGGGTGCGCTTTCTAGTATTTCAAGGGTCGCAACCATGAATTCGATGTTTTTATCCCTGCGACACCACGACCATTGCGGGGCGCACCAGCCGGCCATTCAATGTATAGCCTTTTTGGAATACATCCATTACCGTGTTTGGATCTAGATCGGGGTTAGGCACCATACTCACCGCCTGGTGCAGCTCAGCATCGAAGGGCTGGCCCACGGGATCAATGGCTTCAATTTTGTGGCGCACCAACACTTCCATAAAGGATTTCAAGGTGAGCTCCAGCCCCTCGGCAACAGCTTTTTGCCCTTCATCTGAACTGTCAATGGCGGCTAATGCGCGCTCCAGATTATCCACGACAGGCAACAGATCGGCGGCAAATTTATCCAGGGCAAATTTATGAGCACTCTCGACATCCCGCTCCGCACGACGGCGCACATTCTGCATTTCCGCCTGCACGCGTAAAACCTGATCATTAGCTTTGGCTACCTGCTCTAACAGCTGCTCCGACACTGGCTGCTGCTCTTCTTGTTCAGCCTCCAAGTCATCCAGAAGCTCAGCCTCAATTTCGGCATTTAGCTCTTCCTTGGTTTGCTCTGTTGTCTCATTCTTGATATCAGCATTATCCGCTTGATCATTTGCTGCACTGCTTTCTTTGTTGGTTTCGTCAGACACGCCAACTCCTTACTGTTTAACCATTGAATTGACCCATTGGGCCGTTATATTTACTCTGTTTCTAGATATGGGGCCAAACTTATAAGTTTCAAGCGATTGCGTAACAGCAATCTGTTCTGTATAAACCTAAGCTAAATCACTGGTAACTAAAACATTGCTTCTATCAATTAATATTAATAATTACACCCTGGTAGAAACCCTGGAAATTGAATTTTCTGGCGGCACTACGGCCATCACTGGTGAAACCGGGGCCGGCAAATCGCTGGTGCTGGATGCGCTGGGAATGGCACTGGGAGACCGCGCAGATACGGGCACCATTCGCCACGGCAAAGATCGCGCTGAAATCACTGCAACTTTTGATGTTAAAGGCCTCGAGGAGGCTAATAGCTGGCTGGATGAGCATGATTTTAGTGCAGATGAGCAGTGCATTCTGCGCCGCATCTACACGGTGGAGGGGCGCTCACGAGGCTATATAAACGGTCAGAGCTGCACTATGCAGCAGCTACAACAGCTGGGCGAGATGCTGACAGATATCCACAGCCAGCACGAGCATCAATCCCTATTGCGCCGCGAGACCCACCGTAAATTATTGGACGACTATGCAAGCGCTTCAGATTTGGCGACACAGGTGGCCGGGGATTATCGTCACTGGCATGCAGCCCATAAAAAACTGACCGGCTTGATGGAACGTTCAGATGAGCTGATTGCCCGCAAGGATTTATTGAGCTTTCAGGTCAATGAACTGCAACAGCTAGACCTTGACCCCGACTCCCTTATTAAGCTCGAGACTGAGCAGCAGACTCTGGCGAATGCCGAGCAGATTTTGCAAGAGAGCCAGAGCGTGCTGGCGATTTGCGATCAAAATGAGGGGTTTAATGTGCGCGACGGTCTCAACCGTGCGCTGTCTACTCTGGCGGGGCTTAAACACAAGCCTGAAGCTCTGTCTAACGCTGAAGAGTTGCTGCAAAGCGGTCTTATTCAGATTGAGGAAGCCACTCGGGAAATCGAGAGCCATGTGGATCGCTTTGAAGCTGATCCCCAGCGTTTGCAGCAGGTAGAGGAGCAGCTGGCGGTGATTTTCCAGTTAGCGCGCAAGCACAGGGTTAATTCGGATCAGTTAGCGGAGACGCTGACAGAGCTAGAGACAGAGTTGCAGAGCCTACAGGATGGCGGTGAGAGTATCGATGCTCTGCAACAGCAGTTGACCGAGCTAGCATCTGCCTATGAGGCTTCGGCGCAAAAGTTAAGCGCTGTTCGCCAGCAAGCCGCCCAAACCATGGCAGCAGAAATCAATCAGCAACTGCAGAAACTCTCTATGGAGGGTGCTGAGCTATTGGTGCAACTCAAACCTGTCTCTGAGGGCGAGTTCCGCGCCAGCGGTCTTGAGGAAGTTGAGTTTGTAATTGCCACTAATCCAGGCCAGCCTCATAAGCCATTAGCCAAGATTGCCTCAGGTGGTGAACTCTCTCGGGTGAGCCTAGCCATTCAGGTGGTGGCGGCCGGGCACTCTAAGATTCCAACGCTGGTTTTTGATGAGGTAGATGTGGGCATTGGCGGCAGTACGGCGGATATTGTTGGGCAGTTGCTGAAGACACTGGGTGATCGGGGCCAGGTGATTAGCGTGACTCACCAACCTCAGGTGGCGGCTCACGCCCATCATCATTATCGTGCCAGCAAGGTGATTGAGGCAAATAATGCTGAGTCATTGATGGTTGCGCTGGATCGTCAGCAGCGGGTGGATGAATTGGCTCGTATGTTGGGTGGAGCTCAGGTGACAGATCAGACCCTTTCTCATGCTTCGGAATTGCTTTCCTTGGCGTCTAACTAAAGTTAGGTCGCTTTAGGTATCATCAACTCGAAAAGTTATAAATCATACCCTTCTGAAAAGCACATATGGCAGGGGATGGATCTAGATATGAGTTAAAGTGATTTCGAATCTGAACCGGCGCCCCAGCAGTCAGTGGCGGTTTTTACAACCTTCACCTCTCCTGTGTGCCCTTCGACAAACACCCTATAACCGCCGAGGTTTTGGCTTACTTCGTAGAATACAACTTCCCAATATGGGACTAAAGAGTATTCATTGCCCCTAATTTTATAGGAAAGCTCTATTGGAGACTTATCAAGAGTTACCCACTGTAAGCCAGGCTTCCCAAGATGCAGATTTACTGCAGCTAGAGCCAATTTTAATGCCTTTTCTTTAGAATATTTCGAGGGCTCGATAGTTGCAAGCTGGGGATTAATAACCAAAGTATATAAATCCGTGACCTGACCTTCCGGGCTAATCTCTATCTTTGACGTGGCTTTGACAGGAATGTCATTAATTACTTGTCGAAACTTAACTGAGTAACCCTTCTTTTTATTGCCAGTTATCTTCCTGAACTCATATTGACTGTTTTTTGGTGCATTAGTGATAAGGTGCAGTCGATCTAAAAGTCCTGAGATTTCTGAAATATCTTGTTTAAGGATCTTTTTTATATCTACTTGGCCAATATCTTCAGCAATAAGATTTGCACTTCGCCCAGCATTTCGAACTGTCTCGTTATAGTACACAGGCCTACTGACCTGGATTACTTCGGCCTTAAGTAATTGCTTTTCTAATCTATGAATAGAGGAATGTGTTTCTTTAGATATAAGATGTGCTTTGCTCCGATTATTACTTTTCGATTTTCTCTTCTTGAGCCGATAGACTAATTGCTGATCTTCATCAAGCTCCCGAGGAAGTACCCTATATATCTCACCTTCAATCACTAGATTACCAACGACTTCACTGGACTCGTCATCAATGATAAATCGAGCCCTGCCCTCATCGAGACCTATTATCTTCGCCGTGACATAGCGCACCTTTTCTTTAGGGTCGAGGATAGATTCCACCACAGAGAGGATATAGGTTTTACCAGCAATGGTGATTTGTGGATCAGGTAACTCTAGATCGGGGCGGTTTGGATCCAGAGATATAACTTTTCTGGGAATTAACTTACTGGTGTCGATACTTGCTGTATCTACCAATATTGCATCTTGGTGAGGGTGCTTTTCCTCATAATGTAGCTCATCGAGCGAGGGTTTTTGGTCAGTTTTTGATAATGGGGTTTGGGATTTGGATATGGGTTTTAGGTTAGCTAGCTCCTTATTTGATTTGAATTTAAATGCTGGATGATCATTTACTCCTGAAAATACTGGTGCTGCTGCAAAAAATATTGAGGTGACCACCAGATGTCTGCATAGGTTCACAATATGCCTATTCATAACAATCTCGCTCCTTAAGATTGATCTAACTCCATGATTTTTAGCCACCGGCAACAGCGAAACACTAGGTGACCGTTTATGTCTCGTTGAGATTTATCCGTCCGTTGGATAACAACGCATCAATGAAATTCGACCTATAAATCATAGTTGGCAAATATTAGATACGCCAATAGTTGGCTGCGCTTTTGGCCAGCCTGTGCACTATTTATAGTTCTGCGCCTCCACCTGCTAAGCCAGGCCCTCGCTGTCACCGATAAGAAGAGGAGGCTGAAGTCTTGGATCAGTGGGAGAGTGCTTTCGCGTTTGTGTTTTTCTAGGCAAAAAAAATCCCCGGCTGCAGTGCAGGCGGGGATTTTTTGTTGCGACGGAGAATTAGGCCTCTGGAGCTTCTTCTTCAGTCGACTCGGCGGCAGCTGGTACTTCTGGGGCTGTGCCCTCTTCCAGCTGAGCTTCTTTGATGGACAGCTTTACGCGGCCGCGGTTGTCGATTTCGAGAACCTTAACGCGCACGTCCTGACCTTCGCTCAGGTAATCGGTTACTTTGGCAACACGCTCCTGGGCGATCTGGCTGATATGTACCAGTCCATCTGTACCAGGCATAAAGTTAACAAAGGCACCGAAGTCTACGATGCGAACAACTTTACCGTCGTAGATGGTGCCCGGCTCTGGGTCGGCGACGATTGCATTGATCGCTTCCATCGCTGAGTTCAGACCATCTGTGTCTTCGGAGTAGATCTTAACTGCGCCATCGTCTGTGATGTCGATGGTTGAGTTGTGCTCTTCACAGAGTGAACGGATGGTTGCGCCACCTTTACCAATCACGTCGCGGATCTTGTCTGGGTCGATTTGCATCATGCCCATGCGAGGTGCGGATTCGGCAACTTCGTCACGGCCTGCGGCGATAACTTTGTTCATTTCGTCGAGGATATGCAGACGAGCTTCCATGGCTTGCTCTAGAGCAATTTCCATAATCTCTTCGGTGATACCTTCGATTTTGATGTCCATCTGCAATGCAGTGATACCTGCTGCTGTACCAGCCACTTTAAAGTCCATATCGCCCAGGTGATCTTCGTCACCCAGAATGTCGGTCAGTACTGCGTAGCCTTCGTCTTCTTTAACCAGACCCATGGCGATACCAGCAACTGGTGCTTTCAGGGGTACACCAGCGTCCATCAGTGCCAGGCTTGAGCCACAAACTGAAGCCATTGAGCTTGAACCGTTAGATTCGGTGATTTCTGATACTACGCGCATGGCGTATGGGAATTCTTCCTGTGAAGGCAGCACAGCGTTGATACCACGACGGGCCAAACGACCATGGCCTACTTCACGACGGCTGGTGAAGCCGATACGGCCACATTCGCCTACGGAGTAGGGAGGGAAGTTGTAGTGCAGCATGAACGGGTCGTCACGACGGCCTTCCAGAGCATCGATCATCTGTGCATCACGGGTTGAACCCAATGTTGCAGCAACGATGGCCTGAGTTTCACCACGGGTAAACAATGATGAACCATGAACCTTGTCCAAGATGCCTACTTCTACGTTAATGGCGCGGACTTTCTTGGTGTCACGACCATCAATGCGCGGCTCACCGCGGATGATGCGGCCACGAACAATATTCTTCTCGAGCTTTTTGAAGGCGTCTTTCAGATCTTCTTCTGAATGACCATCTTCACTGGCCAATTCTGCAACAGCACGATCACGAAGACCGTTTACCGAGGCAACACGGGCCTGCTTGTCTACCACCTGGTAGGCTGCGTCCAGCTCGGCGCCAACTGCTGCTTTAAGGGCGTCTTTCAGCTCAATATTTTCTTCTTCTGCCTGCCAGTCCCAGCGGGGCTTGCCGGCTTCAGCCGCCAGCTCTTCGATGACGCTGATAACGGTTTGCATTTCCTGGTGGGCGAACAGTACGCCTCCCAGCATAGTGTCTTCTGACAGCTCGCTGGCTTCTGATTCAACCATCAGCACTGCATCTTTAGTACCGGCAACAACCATATCCAGTGAAGAACCTTCCAGCTCTGAGTAGGTTGGGTTCAGCAGATAGCCTTGCTCTTCGGTGTAACCAACGCGAGCGCCGCCGACTGGGCCGTTAAAGGGAATACCGGAGATAGACAGTGCCGCAGAGGTGCCGATCATTGCGGCGATATCTGGGTCGATGTTCTTCTCGGCGGACATAACGGTACAAACAACCTGTACTTCGTTTTTAAAGCCATTGGGGAAAAGAGGACGGATCGGGCGGTCAATCAGGCGCGATGTCAGCGTCTCTTTTTCATTGGGGCGACCTTCACGCTTGAAGAAGCCACCGGGGATTTTGCCCGCTGCATAGGCTTTCTCAATGTAGTGAACGCCCAGCGGGAAGAAATCCATTCCCGGCTTGGCTTCACGTGCACCAACCACAGTACAGAGTACTGAGGTGTTATCGATCGAACATAGAACTGCACCAGTTGCCTGACGGGCGATACGGCCAGTTTCTAACGTTACGGTATGGTTACCGTATTGAAACTTCTTAATTAAAGGAGTCATATTTTTACCTTTGTATTTTTACCAATTAGCGCCTTTCTGCATGCCCTGTGCGCTGCTCGGGTTACTTATGGCTGCCAGCATTGACAGCCATAAGTAACTCGATCAGCAAAGATAGGGACATAGCATAGGGGCGATTAAATTATGTGCTCTTAGAAATGAATGCGGCCCCACTTTTGAGAGGAGCCGCACCGAGAACACTTATCGACGTAAACCAAGCTTCTTAATTAGCGCAGAATAACGGGCTGCGTCTTTGCTCTTTAAGTAGTCGAGCAACTTGCGACGCTGGTTAACCATGCGAATCAGACCACGACGTGAGTGGTGATCTTTCTTGTGATCACCGAAGTGACCCTGTAGCTTGTTGATGTTTACGGTTAGCAGTGCAACCTGTACTTCGGGTGAACCTGTGTCATTTTCGCAGGTTGCGTGTTCAGTAACGATTGCTGCTTTTTCTTCTGCACTCAGTGCCATGATACTTTCTCCAATATGCGGGTTAGTTAAATTCGGGTTGCCCGCGCATATTTACAGACAACCTATTTCAAATTTTTTCGGCAGTTAGCTCTCAACTACCAGTCTTTTCGGGGCTACTTTACCGTCTTCGGTAACTGTTCCAACACCTAAAAAAGCGCCGCCCTCGCGAAAGACGCGCACTATATCGCCTTCTTGTCCATTGCGAAAGGCCTGAGTCGACATTACTTCCTGACCCAGTTGGAAATATCCGGCCACAATTTCACTCAATTCCACGGCCATGCGGTCAGCAACTGCTATATCCATAGGCTTGAGCAGATAGTCTAGGTCCGCCGGCTGCTCCCAACCTTCACGGATTTTTTCCAGCTCTGGCAGCGTCAAGGTCTGTTCATGGGTAAAAGGCCCGGCAATATGGCGGTGTAACGTGCTGACATGAGCGCCGCAACCCAGCGCCGCACCTAGGTCCTCTGCCAAACTGCGCACATAAGTGCCTTTGCTGACGTGAACCTCCACATCTAGCTCTGCCTGAGAGCCGGGGCGGAAATCAATAATGTCGTACTTATAAACCGTAATAGCTCTGGCTTCGCGCTCTACTTCAATGCCTTGGCGCGCCAACTTATAAAGGGGCTGTCCTTTGTGCTTCAGTGCAGAATACATGGATGGCACTTGCTGGATATCACCGCGAAACGCCTCTAGAGCAGCTTCAATTTGATCCTGAGTCAGCGCCGAGGCGTCTGCTTCTGCAACAATGCCACCATCACAGTCGCCGGTTTCAGTGGCTACGCCTAGAATAAAGGTACTGCGATAGTGCTTGTCGGAGTCCAACAGAAACTGACTGAACTTGGTCGCTTCACCCAAGCAAATGGGCAATACACCGGTAGCCAATGGATCAAGCGCACCTGTATGCCCTGCCTTGTTAGCATCAAACAGGTTTTTGACTCGCTGTAATGCTTGATTGGAAGAAAGGCTCAGAGGTTTGTTGAGCAGGAAGATACCATTGATCGAACGACCGCGATTGCGTCTGCGAGCCAAATCTAGCTTTCCTCGCTATTGACAACATTAGACGGCGACTCTTTGGCCACTGCCCTATCAATCAGCGCTGAGAGGTGCTGGCCGCGACGGCCACTCTCGTCATAAAAGAAGTTAAGTTTGGGAGTTATGCGCAGCTTTATGCTTGCAGCCAGTAGTTTGCGCAAATACCCAGATGCACCATTGAGAGCTGCCAGACCTTCGTCAATTTGCTGTTGCTCACGATCACCCACAAAGCTGACAAACACTTTAGCGTAGGCCAGATCACGGCTGATCTCGACATCGGTAACGCTGAGCATGCCCACTCTGGGGTCGCGAACATTGTCGCGGATCAGTACTGCCAGCTCTTGCTGTACAGCATCTGATACGCGCTCAGCTCTGGTAAATTCTCTTGGCATCTAATTACTGACCACTGTTACAGCGAGCGCTGCACCTGAGTGACGTCATAGACTTCAATCAGATCGCCCGCTTTAACATCGTTGTAATCCTTAACGCCGATACCACATTCCATGCCGTTGCGAACATCTGCAGCTTCGTCTTTAAAGCGGCGCAGAGATTCTAGCTCGCCCTGATAGATAACCACATCGTCTCTCAGTACACGGATTGGTTTATTGCGATACACGGTACCTTCGACCACCATACAGCCGGCAATAGCGCCAAACTTCGGCGAACGGAACACGTCGCGCACTTCGGCAATACCGACAATCTCTTCTCTGGTCTCTGGTGCCAACATGCCTGACAGAGCCTGCTTAACTTCGTCGAGAAGGTTGTAGATAACGCTGTAGTAACGCACTTCAATCTCTTCTTTCTCTGCCAGTGCACGGGCAGAGCCACCAGCACGAACGTTAAAGCCAAGTACAATGGCGCCAGTGGTCAGTGCCAGATTGATATCGGATTCGGTAATACCACCAACACCTGAGGCAACAATATCCACAGCAACTTCGTCTGTAGCAAAGTCATGTAACGCACTATTAATTGCTTCCAGAGAACCACGTACATCAGTCTTAACAATAAGGTTGAGCTTGTTGACCTGCTCTGCGCCCATATCGGTAAACATATTTTCAAGCTTGGCGGCCTGCTGGCGCGACATACGCTCATGGCGGGCCTTGGTGGTGCGCAACTCAGCAATTTCTTTGGCCTTGCGCTCATCGGCAACCACAAAAAACTCATCGCCAGCATTGGGGGTCTCATCCAAGCCTAGAATCTCGACAGGAATCGATGGGCCAGCTTCCAGAGAAGGCTTTTTGGCTTCGTCGGTCATGGCGCGAATTTTACCCACGCTCTCACCGGCTAGCATAAAGTCGCCTTTGCGCAATGTTCCCTGCTGAACCAATGCAGTGGCTACTACACCACGACCTTTATCAACACGGGATTCAACAATCACACCTCGAGCCGGAACATCAACTGGAGCCGTCAACTCAAGCAACTCTGACTGCAGAAGCACAGCTTCAAGCAACTCATCAATGCCTTCACCTGAATGGGCAGACACCTTAATAAACTGAGTGTCGCCACCCCAGTCTTCAGGGATAACATCTTTTGCAGCAAGTTCTGTGGTTACACGCTCAGGATCGGCGCCCTCTTTGTCCATCTTGTTGATAGCAATAACAATGGGCACACCAGCGGCGCGAGCGTGTTGAATCGCCTCTTCCGTCTGCGGCATCACACCGTCGTCAGCAGCTACAACCAGAATAACAACATCGGTACTCTGAGCACCGCGGGCACGCATGGCAGTAAATGCGGCGTGTCCAGGTGTATCCAGGAAGGTAATCATGCCTTTTGGCGTATCGACGTGGTAAGCACCGATATGCTGGGTAATACCACCAGCTTCTCCGGAGGCTACCCGCGACTCACGAATATAATCTAGCAGTGAGGTTTTACCATGATCAACATGGCCCATCACTGTAACAATTGGCGCTCGGGGAGAGTCGTCGCCATCGGCCTGAATCGCTTCAAACTGCTTGGCTAGTTCATCTTCCACAGTTTCATCTTTGGCAGCTACCGGCCTATGGCCCAGCTCTTCAACCACCAAGAATGCAGTTTCCTGATCAATAATCTGATTGATGTTAGCCATCACGCCTAACTTCATCAGTTCTTTGATCACGGCACCTGATTTAATCGCCATGCTCTGCGCCAAATCACCAACAGTAAGTTCCTCGGGAACAGGCACTTCAAGTATCTTTTTATCAACAGGCTTCTTGAATGTGTGCTTGTTGTCGACTTTTAGGGCTTTAGGTAACGCAGACTTGAGACGCGGTTTGCGACCCATATCGTCAGAGCCATCGTCAAGCTGCAGGCGGCCTTTCTTTTTGCCACCTTTGCCGATTGGCTTTTTGACCGCTTTCTTGCCCAGCTTATCTTCATCATCGTCAACGGGCTTACCATGACGACGGCCTTTATCATGCACTGGCTCTGAAGCTGGCGCAGCCGCTTTGGTTGGCTTGGCGGCTTTTTTCGCTTCACTGCTCTCAAGTGCAGATGCTGCCTCTGCCGCTTTGCGCGCCTCTTCTTCTAGCTTGGCTGCAGCTCCGGCTTCTGCCGCGGCCTTAGCCTCAACTTCAGCCTTACGGCGATTTTCAATCGCCGTTACACGCTTCTGTTCAATATCATCAATGCCTGAGCTTCTAGTGACCGGTGCTGGCGCTTCAGGGGTTGGCGCTTCTTCAACCACCTCTGGCTCGGCAACAGCAGCAGCGGCGGCAGCTTTTTGTTCCAGACGGGCTTTTTCTTCAGCTTCGGCCGCGGCTTGGGTTTCTAGCTCTTCATCACTACGCTTGATGTAGGTTCGCTTTTTGCGAACTTCAATATTTACCGTTTTGCGGTTGCCGGATTTTAATGTGCTGACAGTTTTGCGCCGCAGGGTAATTTTCTTTGGCTCTCCAGTATTTGCACCGTGCAGGCTCTTAAGATAAGCCAACAGGGTTTGTTTTTCTTCGTCGGACACGGTCGCATCTGCCGAGCTGTGACTCAGCCCTGCTTCTTTCATTTGCATCAGCAAACGATCGACGGACGCGCCTACGGTTTTTGCTAGTTCACTTACTGTAACTTCAGCCATTACTTTTCCTCTATTACCGCTCGACTAATTACTCGCCTTGCTCTTCTGCAAACCAAGGTGCACGAGCAGTCATAATTAATGCTGCTGCTTTCTCTTCATCCATATCATCAATATCCATGAGATCGTCGACAGCTTGTTCAGCCAGATCTTCCATGGTGATAATACCTTTTGCGGTTAACTGGTAAGCCAACGCAGAATCCATACCTTCCATCGTTAGCAGGTCTTCAGCAGGCTCGGTTTTGGTCAGCTGCTCTTCTGTGGCCAGTGCCATAGTCAACAGAGCGTCTTTAGCGCGGGCGCGCAGCTCTTCAGCAATATCCTCGTCGAAACCTTCGATTGCACTCATTTCCTCAAGGGGCACATAGGCAACTTCTTCAATGCTAGTGAAGCCTTCTTCAACCAATACTACGGCGACGTCTTCATCGACATCCAACGCAGCCATCAGGCTCTCAACAAAGTTAGATGACTCAGCTTCTTGCTTCTGCTGGGCATCTTCAATGGTCATGACATTGATGTTCCAGCCGGTGAGCTCAGAGGCCAGTCGAACATTCTGTCCGCCCTTACCAATAGCCTGGGCCAGATTTTCATCGTTGACAGCAACGTCCATGCTGTTGGTATCTTCATCAACAACAATAGATTCAACTTCTGCAGGCGCCATAGCGTTGATAACCAACTGAGCCGGGTTGTCGTCCCACAGTACAATATCAACGCGCTCGTCATCGAGATCATTGGATACAGCCTGCACACGAGCACCGCGCATGCCTACACAGGCACCCACGGGATCAATTCGAGCATCTTTACTCTTTACGGCAATTTTGGCGCGCTGCCCTGGATCGCGGGCGGCACCTTTTATTTCGATAATGCCTTCAGCAATTTCCGGCACTTCAATCTGGAATAACTGAATCAACATCTCTGGTGCTGCACGAGAAACCAGCAACTGAGGGCCTCGAGTCTCTTCGCGAATAGAGGTCAAAATCACGCGAGTGCGGTCATTGATGCGGAAAATTTCGCGACCAACCAACTCTTCACGGGGCAGCATGCCTTCAGCATTTTCGCCAAAATCTACCACAATATGGTCCCGAGTCACTTTTTTCACGGTACCGCTCAACAGCTCACCAACACGGTGGCGGAAGCGGTTGATAATTAGCTCACGCTCGGCATCCTTAACCCGCTGCACAATAACCTGCTTGGCGGTCTGCGCGGCAATGCGGCCAAAGGCAATATTTTCAACAGTCTCTTCAAAGGTATCGCCGACTTTCAAAGTTGGGTCCTTTTCGGCAGCTTCTTCAGTGGTGAACTGGGTACCCAGTTCGGCCAGAACATCATCGGCTACCACATCCCAGAAACGGAAAGACTCGTAGTCCCCCGTCTCGCGATCAATAACCACTCGAATGTTAGCGCCCTCTTCGTAGCGCTTTTTAGTGGCCATAGCCAATGCCTGCTCAATTGCCTCAAAGATAATGCCCTGATCCACGCCTTTCTCGTTGGATACGGCCTCAGCAACCATTAAAATTTCTTTACTCATTGTTCAAACTCCACATGCCTCAAAATCGAGGAACCACGTTAGCCTTCTCTATACCTTCAACCGGAAACAGAAACTCATGATCTGTCACCACCAAAATAATCTCGTCGTTATCAATGCCCGTCAAACGACCTTTAAAGTTACGTCGGCCCTCATAGGGAAAGCGCAACCGCAGCGAAATATCTTCGCCTATATACTGCTCATACTGACCCAGCTCATAAAGAGGCCGGTCCATACCCGGTGAGGAGACTTCTAAAATATACTCACCATTAATGGCGTCTTCCACATCAAGCACGGCGCCAGCCTGGCGGCTGACACGTTCGCAATCTTCTATACCAATTCCGCCTTCATCTGCACGGTCGATATAGATGCGCAGCAATTTAGTCTTACTGCCCGTCTGCAACTCAATACCCCAGAGCTCACACCCCAGTGCTTCAGCCACCGGCTTGAGCAACTGCTTTAATTCGCTATTGGCCAAAGCCATGGGCAACTCCTACAAACAAAAAATGGGCCAAAGGCCCATTTATCAACATCTAAAGAAAAGCCCCAAAATGGGGCTCCTCGATTTGCGCCGGACCCGACGCGAATTTTCATAGCAGAAAACCTGAATCTAAACTGCGATTACCAGGGGGCTCCCTTTTCCGCTGAGTAAAGCAAGCATAGACAATAAATGTCATACCTACCTTAACTTCTTACTGTGTCACATATTCTTATAAGCGCTGCCTTCCGTTAAGGCCTTACAAAAATTGGTAGCGGGAGCTGGATTTGAACCAACGACCTTCGGGTTATGAGCCCGACGAGCTACCAGACTGCTCCATCCCGCACCGACACAACGATTTAGTCTTTAAACCGCCCTCTGTAAGAGGACGCGCATTATAGGTAGACCACCCTGTAAGGTCAACAACAGTCCTGCAAACAAGCAAACTTTATTTCCGGCGAGCCACAATCAATTCATAGGCTGTCTGAATTTCCTGAGTACGCTCCGTGGCCAACTTGACCATATCTTCCGGCATACCCCGACCAATCAATTTATCTGGGTGATTTTCGCTGATCAACTTGCGGTAGGCTTTCTTGATTTCCGCATCAGAGTCTGAGGCACCTACCCCTAGTGCTTTGTACGCAGCGGCCAACTGCTCCGCAGACGCTGGGCCAGTTGAGCCAGCGCCTGAACCTCGAAATTGGGACTGAGCCAAGATCATCTCAATCAGCTTGTCGAAGAGCGCTGGGGAAAAGCCCAGATGCCTAGCCACTGCACGCAAGACTCGCTGCTCTGCCTCATGTAACTCACCATCGGCAAGGGCCAGAGATATCAGATCATTCAACAAAGACCGCTGCAGGCTGCTGTGGCGGCCGCAGACCCGGATAAAACTAGCCATGGTCGCATCCAGAGAGAAGTCAGCGCTTGCGCCCGCTTGAAATAACCTTATTGCCTCTCGACGGTGGGCTGTGGTCAGCCCCATTTTACCCATCAACCCTTCGGCCTGAGCTATTTCGACCTTTGAAATCCGACTATCTGATTTGGCCACATGACCCAGCAGGGTGAATAAGGTTTCCAAAAAGGAGTCATTGATTCGCTCACGCTGCTCATTGGTGATTGGATTGATAAAGCCCCCCAAGCCCTTATCAAATTGATGGCCCACGTATAGGCCGAGGACTGCACCTATAAAGCCGCCCATCATCAAGCCAAGGCCACCGGCAACGATTTTCCCTATGATCATTCTTTATTCACTCCCGTTTGAGGCTGCAATAATAATCTAACAGCCATAAAAAAGCCCCGTAAAACGGGGCTTTCTTTGCTCGACTACTGAGCAATACTGATGCTACTCACCATGCCCGAATGTAAATAACAATAGTACTTAATGCTATTGGCTCCGAAACTCTGGGGAATGGTAATGGTAATCGCCTCACCCGCTTGAATGGAACCCACATTGCTGACCACACCGGAGCTGGCCGTGCTGCTCATAGTCACGCCGCTCAAACCCGAACGCCAGCCAGTACCCAGATTAAATGGATGGCCACTGTCGGTGCGCTCGAAAATATAGGTTTTGTCTTTTTCCAGAATGGGCGCAATCGAACTGCCGTTCGCGGTGCTACTAAAAATATAATAAGGCGCTGCAAATGGGTTGCTGTTTAATCTCACATAGATTTTTTCTGGCTCTGGATTAGGCTGGGGCTCTACATCCGGCATAAGTCCCTGCATATGATCTTGAATTTCAGCGCTGGTTACCCTGTTGCCATTGGGTGATACCACGCCATTAACAAGCACCGAATCCCGCAGGCCAAATAGGTAACGAAGCACTAACAACCCATCAGTTAAGGCATCAGCCTGCCCGTTTCCATCAATATCTGCCAGCTCTCCCAATACACTTATTCGCGGCTCAATCTCCGTGGCCGTTGTGTAGAGCGCATTGGTTGCCACAGCGCCATTTGTCAGTGAATTTCCTGTTAGACCGAACATTCCTCGCAACAGTAGCAACCCATCGGTCAGTGCATCGTATTGGCCATTGCCATCCATATCCAACGAGCCAGCAGGAATGGTGCCATCAATAAACTCTTGATAGGCAACAACACCGTCGCCGTCCTGATCACTGTCTCTATCAGAGGGGTTGTTAGGATCAAGACCATAGAGCAACTCCCAGGCATCTGGCATCTGATCCGCGTCCTGATCATTGGCATATAGAGGTTGCCAGGGAAATGCATCCACTTGGTCAGGGACATTGTCTCCATCATCGTCCGTATCAGCACTATTGATCAGGCCGTCCATATCTAAATCCAGTTCGACGGGATCGCTTGTTCCACCAGCGTTGGTCGCAGTGATTTCACAGCTATAGGCCACAGAAACACTGAGACCTGCGACAGTTACGGTAGACGAATCGCTGGATCCCGCAACATTATGAATCCCATCCGAGCACAGGGCATCAAACTGGGTTATCGGGGCTCCACCGTTGACAGCATTTAACTCAAACTCAATGCTGTTACCGGACAGGCTAAAGTTGGTGATCGCCAGTTCAGAGGGCGGGTCGGCTTGGGGAGTGCTCCTCTGAGATCCGGTGGATGAAACCTCGCCCAATTCAAACAATGTTTTAACATCACAGGCATAACTTCGGCCATTGATAAGGCTAGACAATGTAATCGGCGCGCTGGCACTGCTTGCTATTACCTTTTCTTCGATTCGAATGGCCCACTGGTTTAGGGTGCCCTCGCGGATCACTGTACCAGTTACTATATCTTGCACATTGAGTATCCAGTCACCATTAACTAGAGGCTCAGATAAACTGGATAGATCAAATAGATCTCCAGGCTCAACAATAAATGTCTCGGCAATGTTAAGCGTGCCTTCTCCCGCCTGATCCCACAGGATCAGACTGACTCCCTCAGGGCTAACCAGGGAGATAACCAACTGATTGGGGCGGCTGTGTGTAATATCCACATCAACTTCAACTGCAGGTCCAGAGGCCACAGGTCCAAACCCGGAGATAGATAAAACATCATCAACGGCAATATTATCCTCAATGGCCGCTGGACTGGACGAAGCCTGCTGAGAAAACTCCCCCGAGCAATAGGCCTGATACTCGGTGACAGGGTAGAGCCTATCTGCTGTCTGTGCCTCGGTGAAATTTAACGTTAATGCTCCGTTCTGCGCTGCAATAGATTCAATAAAAGAGGCCGATGGCCCATTCACCGAGGCGATAATTGCGCCAACAGAGTTACAACCAGAAGAATCGTTGTTGGTGATGGAGATTGTGCCACCCACAGCGTCATTAGGCGGCCCATCGGGCCAGCCAAGTAATGCGGCCAGTGCGGTGCAGTCTGTCAGTAAAGATGTTCCAGTCAGGGTAAAGTAGTCCCCTACCTCAGAGATACCGCGAAGGCCGTCCAGATTACTGGCAGAGCCTCCATCGATGCTCATAAATTCTTCCACTCCACCCTGCAGAGCTGACAGACCATCAAAGCTTTCCAAACTAGCGTTACCTGACACATTTAGTCTGGCAATTAAGCCGCTGTTAGTCAGACCTGACAGCGCGTCCAAATTGATCAACGAGGAATTGCCAACAATATAGATGCCATAAGCTGACCTATAATCAAGGCTCGATACTCCCTCCAGCCCATCCAAATTAGCAAGACCGGTGCCCTGAATAGAAAGTCCGGTAAGAGGCGAGGACAGATTTGCCAAAGGCTGCAGGGACGTTAGGCTGGGAGCTGATTCAATGCTCAAGTTCTCGCCAATATAGGTCAGGGCTGACAATCCCCCGATACTGCTAAGATCCGGAACGCGGATAATCGATAACTCCCCCTGGATACTGGTGATGCCAGTGAGCCCATCGATATCGAAGATGCCAGGCACTTGACCATTAAAGCCCCCGATAAAAAGGGTGCCGGGCACATTGCTGCAGGGGCCGTACAGGCTCTGAAAGTCATCAATTTCTGACTGTGACTCTAAAATAATCCGAGAATTGTTATCAGTGGAACAGTCCTGAGCGAAGGAGGCGTTAGCCGTCAGCACAGCGAATAAAATTGCGAGCTTGATCCTGAGTTTCATAGACAGGCCTATTATTTTTATTATTTTACCCAAAAACACATGGGGTCTGGAGCTTGCTAAAGGTAACACTACATTAATGGTAGATTCATTATCAAGGCCAAAAAATGGCTAGAGGGAGGGGGATTAACCCTAATAACTATAACTGCTTGGAAATTTCTTCGGCGCGCTGGCGCAATACGAACTTCTGTACCTTGCCGGTGGAGGTCTTAGCAATTGCTTCAAACACAAACTGCCGGGGCACTTTATATCCGGCCAGCTGATCTCTACACCAGCCAATAAGATCATCCGCTGATAGTTCCACACCTGCACTGAGCTCAACAAAGGCACAGGGAGTCTCACCCCATTTTGGATGAGGCATAGCAACCACGGCGGCGCTTACCACCTGCGGATGCTTGTGCAAAACTTCTTCTATTTCTATGGATGAAATATTCTCACCACCAGAAATAATAATATCCTTGGAGCGATCTTTGAGCTGGATATAGCCGTCTGCATGAACCACTCCCAGATCCCCAGAGTGAAACCAGCCACCTTCAAATGCCTGGTCTGTCGCCGGCTTGTTTTTTAGATAACCTTTCATTACTACGTTACCGCGGAACATTACCTCACCCATAGTAGTGCCATCTCTAGGCACCGCTTTCATGGTCACAGGGTCAAGCACATCAAGTTCTTCCAGCGCATGGTAACGAACACCTTGTCGGGCTTTTAGCGATGCCTGTTCCTCAGCGGGCAGTACATCCCAGTCGCTGTGCCAGTCATTGACCACAGCCGGGCCGTAAACTTCAGTTAGGCCATAGAGGTGGGTGACATTAAAACCCGCCTCGCGCATCTCGGACAAAACCGACTCCGGTGGCGGTGCGGCAGCGGTAAAAAACTCAATTGATACTGGCAGTGGCCGCTTTTGCTGCTCCTCCGCCGCTAAAATAGTGGACATCACCACTGGCGCGCCACAGAGATGGGTAACCTGATGATCTGCCAGCGCAGCCCATATAGCATCGGCCCGCACGTCACGCAGACAAATATGGGTGCCGGTCACGGCAGACATGGTCCAGGGGAAACACCAGCCGTTGCAGTGGAACATTGGCAGGGTCCAGAGATAAACCGCATGCTTGGGTATAGACGCCGTAATCGCATTGCCCTGAGCCAGTAGACAGGCACCGCGGTGATGATAAACCACGCCTTTGGGGTCACCAGTGGTACCAGAGGTATAGTTAACTGTTATAGCGTCCCATTCATCTTGTGGCATCAGCCAGCGGTAGTTCGCATCCCCAGATGCCAGTAACTCTTCATAGTCATGACTGCCCAATCTGTCACCAGCTTGGGGAAAGACTGGGTCCATATAATCAATCACCAGTGGCTCTGCATTTATCAACGCTAAAGCAGCGGAAATCGTCCCAGAAAATTCTGTGTCGGTTATCAGCACCTGACTCTCTGCATGATCCAACTGAAACGCTATAACCTTTGCATCCAACCTGGTATTTATCGAGTGCAAAACGGCACCGCACATAGGCACCGCATAATGGGCCTCGAGCATCGCCGGTGTATTGGCCAGCATCACTGAAACCGTATCACCGCGGCCAATACCACGAGCAGCCAGCACAGAGGCAAACTTGCGGCAGCGGCTATGAAAATCAGCATAGTTGATCTGCAAATCACCGTGAATCACAGCTATATGGTCGGGGAACACAGTTGCCGCACGCTCCAGAAATGCCAGCGGCGTCAAAGGCTGATAGTTAGCCTGATTCTGATCCAAACCATGATCGTAGGGGCTAGTCATAGGGATTACTTGTCTTTCCATTGGGGAGTACGCTTTTCAATAAAAGCCCCTATACCCTCTTCGGCATCCTGCTTAAGCATGTTATCGACCATCACTTTAGATGTGTGGACATAAGCCTCGGCGAGAGGCATTTCCGTCTGCTCATAAAATGCCCGTTTACCCACAGCTAGGGTTAGGGACGATTTTCCGGCAATTTTAGCCGCCGTCTCCATAGTCTTTTCTTTTAGCTTGTCGGCCGACAGAGCCTCATTGATCAAACCAATATGTTGCGCTTTTTCAGCGCTGATCATATCGCCAGTCAGTAGCATCTCCATCGCGCGCTTATTGGATAGGTTGCGCGATAAGGCCACCATGGGTGTAGAACAGAAAAGCCCTATATTGACGCCAGGCGTAGCAAACCGCGCACTTTCTGCAGCAAAGGCCAAATCGCAGCTGGCCACCAGCTGGCAGCCCGCCGCTGTGGCTACGCCTTCAATCTCGGCGATTACTGGCTTGGGATTGCGAACAATTAATTGCATCAGTGACGCACAGGTATCAAACAACAGCTGGAAGTAGGCCTGACCTCTATCGTCCGCTGCCCGAGCTGCGGTAATTTCTTTTAAATCATGGCCAGCGCAGAACGCGGGGCCATTTGCAGCCAACACAATCACTCGGACAGATTTATCCACTGCTGCAGACGAAAAAGCCTCTGATAATCTGGCCAGCATGGCCTCAGACAGAGCATTGCGACGCTGTTGGTCATTTAAGGTTAACCTGAGAACACCCTCAGAAATCTCGCTGAGCAAAATATCAGTGCTTGCCTGATCTACCATAGTCGCCTCTCTGCCCTTGCTGGGATTAGCCTTCTATTCCAGTCCAATAGGGCTTGGTTAATTCTATTTTTGGACAACGGTCCATCACAACCTTTATGCCTGCGGCCTCTGCCAATTCGGCGGCCTGTTGATTGCATATCTCCAGCTGCATCCAGACGACATTGGCTCCAATAGCTATAGCGTCTTCGGTGACACCAAGGGCCGCCTCTGATGAACGGAATATATCCACCATATCCACAGGCTGTCCTATAGCGGCTAAGGACTCATAACAATACTGGCCGAGAATCTGATTGCCCGCCTCCCGAGGATTTACAGGAATTACAGCGTACCCCTCTTTGAGAAGCGCCTCCATGCACAGATAGCTATCCCTGTGCGAGCGTGGGCTGGCTCCCACCAAGGCAATTGTTTTAACCTCGGTGAGAATTTGCTTCAGATAACTGTCTGGATAGTTGTCGTGATTGATAATCACACCTGTTTATTATTTTTATGCCGGCTATGGAAAAAACTAAGCCGCATGCCTCTAGGCCTTTGCCGCCAGATTTTTCTTGGGATCATAAAATGGCTTCGGTACAACCTTAACAGAGCGACGGTCAAATGGGGTGACTATCTCCGCCTGGGTACCCACTTCACTGTATTCGACACTCAGGATAGCCAAGGCGATATTAGCGCCAAGGCGGGGCGAATAGATCGCCGACGTCACACAACCGACCTGCTCTGAGCCAACAATAATGGGCCAAAATTCATTGTTGGCGCCAGTCAATGGCTCTCCGTCAATTTCTAATCCCACCTGTTTGCGAGTCACACCTTGCTCAGCAATTTTTGTCAACGCCGCTTTGCCAATAAAGTCTGCTTCCATCTCCAAATCCACAAGGCGATCCAAGCCCAATTCGAATGGATTGGTGTGGCTGTCCATATCCGCATGATAGGACAGCATACCGCCCTCAATGCGACGAATAGCTGAAGTGTGCCCAGGCTTCAAACCAAACATCCTCCCCGCCTGCATGATTCGCTCCCAGAGCTCATCGCCACGACTGCCATCACGGAGATAAATCTCATAGCCCAACTCACTAGACCAGCCAGTGCGAGAGATAATTAGGGGCATGCCATCCAGCTCAAACTCCGCAAACCAGTAATAGCGCAGATCATTAATCCGATCACCGAAAAGGCTCTGCATTATCTCCCCGGACTTTGGTCCCTGAAGCTGCAATGGGGACACATCTGGCTCACAAATTTCAACATCCAACCCAGAGGTGACCGCTACACCCTGAGCCCAGAGCAAAATATCGCTGTCTGCCAGTGATAACCAAAAGTGATCCTCGGCCAACTTGAGTAGTATAGGGTCATTCAAAATGCCGCCTTGTGCGTTGGTAATCAGCACATATTTGCACTGACCTACGGCACAGGTTGATAAATTGCGCGGGGTTAACATTTGCACAAATTTAGCAGCGTCAGGCCCGGTGATTTCTACCTGCCTCTCGACGGCAACATCACTCAATGTGGCTGCATTAACCAGATTCCAGAAGTTCTGCTCTGGGTCACCAAAATCCCTGGGTATATACATATGGTTATATACCGAAAAGCCTGCCGCACCCCAGCGTAGCGTGGCATCAAAATAAGGTGACTTGCGTATTTGTGTACCAAAGCCAAAAGCTTTGGATTGAGATGTTTTATAGTCTGCCTTCATAACTTTTTACTCGAACTAATCGGTCGTCAAATTTCCGGCAGTTTGTTCCTAACTTGAAGGGCGTGCTTTTTAACTTGCGACAAAATTATATAGACATACGACAACCTCAATTTAGGGTGCATATTGAGATTATCATGTTAATAAGCGGGATCTAAAAAAGAAAAAGCCCCGAAATACGGGGCTATTAGGTCGCCAGCAATTACTACTGGACTTTGATATGGTGCCCAAGGCCGGACTCAAATATCCAATATAAACAATTGATAAAAAACATATTTATTATTTGATATTATTTAAATACCGCCATAAATACCGTCAAATATTTGCACCAAAGGAGTACAATACAGTTTGGCAACTAGAGTACAACGACCTAATGGCGAATACCAAAACTATAGACCTCCAAGCGGCTGAAGAACTCGCATCTCTCGGCCTAACAGACCAGCAGATTGCTAACTCACTTGGCATCTCTCGGTCCACCCTAAGCCGTCGTAAAGCTGATGATGACACATTTGAGGCAATATTAAGGAAAGGTAAGGCCAAAGCTATTGTGAAGGTTAGTAGCGCACTGATGCAGGAGGTCGAGAACGGCTCTCTAAGAGCGATTATCTCTTATCTGAAGTGCAGGGCTAGCTGGAGAGAGGAAGAACCAGAGATTAAAGAAATACCACCCATGATCATCAGTGTTCATACGGACGCTACAAATTAGATTTCATTAATGCCAGCGCTAGGCGATCTTTGCAATCGCGAACTACCCACGGGATAGCCTACCCGGAGTACCTAGCACCAAGCCTCGGAAATCTTGTACGCGGGTACTGTTCCTAAAACTATCCATTGCCAGCTTAGTTTAATAGGTAACGAAACTCACATCCCTATACCTGTGGTATTCGATCTCTAAGTCCTTCCCATTCCAAACCGCTCCTAGTGCAGCGCATCTATTAGTCAAACCCCCACCCTTAATATATTGTTCACCTGCATAATAATCTTCAATAACATCTTTGAGAATAACTTTTTGTCCAGGTTTGAGCCCTGGCGGGATCAAATAAGCAGCATAAGGGTTACGAAAGTGGTGCGGATAATATTCTTGCCAAGGCACGATCACCTGCCAAAGATCTTCATTATGTATATCTTTCTTCTCGCCCGTTCTCGGATCACCTCCATCATTATCAACAAATATCTCATTGCTATTTCTATTTTGGAGAATACGGAACTGTTTGTTAAGGTTAGGGGATGGAGCTACTTCACGAAAAATAGGAGTAAAACCAATGCTAATAGCATCATTAATTTCATCCTCCGTCCGTCCCGTTTCGATACGGATAAGTTTTTTTCCTGAAATATCATAGCCTGGCCTAAGTCTATAAAAAAAATGGATAGTGTGGCTCCAATCTAAATCATCCCAATCTCTAGTTAATTCACCAACCGAATTAATGCCCCACAACTGCCCAAGTTTAAATATCCTGAATATCCGAGATTCAGGATTCGGAATGTTTTCCGACTTCAAATTCACAGTCTCGAAATACTCAACACAGACAAAATGATCACCCTTGTGAGGAGGTTTGTCGGGACCTTGATAGGTTCTCTTCATACTTGAGCTCCCACATCTTCAAGATGATAGAGAGCGCATTCATCTAGTTTTCTACCCTCGCTAAATTGATCATCATTGGCTATAAAATATGTAATACGTATTTCATCTTCTGGGGCGCAGGTTTCCCAAAAGCCGTACAAATCTAAATCCGGAACAAATACACCATATTTTTCTCCAAATGGCGCTGGTCCTACGTACGTTATTGAGTACCTATCATTCGTCAGAAATGGCTGGCTAATGTATCTTCTTTTTAGCGTCTCTGATCGCCCCAAAAGCCCTAGCAGCTCACGGGCATCTTTTAGGTGGTCTAGCAGCTGCAATTCTATTAGGACGTCTGTATAAATGACTAGGTGATCGAGCTCATCATTGGTGATCGAAATTCTCGTATCATTAATTTTATGATTGTTGGAAGGCCATTCAGCTGTATCCACTTCTATACTTATAGCCTGGTGAAGTCTTATAGATTTATAGGCCTCCCATAAATCTTTATCGCTACAATCATAAAATGCGTCATAATCTACAATATGTATTCGACCCCTGTAACCAAGTCGCCCAAAGTCCTCATAATATGGATTTATATTATTCAACTTGTCCAACATTTCAATTTTATAGTCTATATTCTGCGTTTTTATGTCTTCCCAGTCGTGCAGTAATTTACGAAAGTTATTTCTATAGCCCCTGCAATCCCTATTAATTAATTCTCGGGCATAATCTTGGGCCAAGCATCTAAGGTATAGACCGTTGTCGGCAATACTCTGACTGTGCATCATCCCCTCAAGGCGCAGTACGTGTGATGAATAGGTTTTACTCATTTTAATCAATAACCAGAAAGATCGAGCAAAAAGTAGCATCAGCAAAATCACGATAGTTGTCACCAAAAATGGGTGGTTGCTCAACAATATACTGTACTGATTCATTACTCTTCCTCATCATGGATTGTAATGGTGTCGTGGGATTTACGTCTTTTTATCAAATAGTTCATCGAGGGGAATTTAGCAACACGGTTTATTCTGGCCATGCGCTTAGCCTCCTCATAGGGGGTTTCATCGTAGTAAAAGCGCTCAGTTGCGCCGTTGTCGTAGGTTACATCTTTATATGGCATTAGTAGTCTCCTGTTTAGCTGTATGCCGCAAGTAGGATTAAATCGCGCAGAGATTATAGCATCAATCAAGCGCTGGGGTGAAAATAATGTTAAAATCGGGCATTGACTGGAGATACTATGGCACTTAACAATTACTCGGATCTGAAGGCAACGGTTGCTGATTACCTGAACAGGGATGATCTAACAAACCAGATATCAGATTTTATCGATTTGGCGCAAAAGCGCTTGGCTAAAAGGTTCCGTGATGTTGGAACAATTAGCTCAGCGAATCCGACAACGCCATTCTTTCTAAAGTATCAGGACGCTTACATATACGGCTCTCTAATGGAAGCAGAGCCGTTTCTG
>Ga0213863_10000128_pt1 | contig 58358 bp, 55 predicted proteins | sample PICome_8_FD_160128 | JGI IMG/M metagenome (GOLD analysis project Ga0213863, IMG submission 160128) | Coastal seawater microbial communities near Pivers Island, North Carolina, United States - PICO497 | ecosystem: Environmental > Aquatic > Marine > Coastal | place: USA: North Carolina...
GGTCTTCTTCGATATTGGTCACGACAGACACCATTGGCTGCAGGTGCAGGAACGATGCGTCGCTCTCATCAGCTTCAGCTACCAAATAGCGGCTACCACCGAGCTTGGCATTGGTACCAACGCTATTGACTCGTCCGCCTACCACAAACGTGGGGTCACGGCCGTCTTCTGCCAGAATTGCCGTGATTAAACTGGTAGTGGTGGTTTTACCATGGGTACCAGCAATGGCGATACCATGACGATAGCGCATCAGCTCAGCCAACATCTCTGCCCGCCTGACCACAGGGATACCGCGCTCACGAGCGCTGGCAATCTCAGGATTTTCCAAGGTTACTGCAGAGGACTTAACCACCACATCAGCCCCTTCAATATTGCTCTCGCTATGACCCAGAAAGATCTCAGCTCCTGCTTCGGTCAAGCGTCTGACATTGGCGTTTGCACTAATATCTGAACCGCTGATACCGTAGCCCTGATTCAACAACACCTCGGCAATACCACTCATGCCGCTGCCGCCAATACCAACAAAGTGGATACGCCGAATGCGGCGCATTTCTGGTGCCTGAAAATTGGTATTAAGCACCATAACCCACCTCCAAACATACTTCTGCCACGCGCTGGGCCGCATGATTTTTTGCCAGCTGCCGAGCCTGAGTAGCCATGCGCAGCCGCTCGCTCGGTGACGACACAACCAGTGCGATCTGCTCAGCCAAAAGGCTTGCGGTTAGTTCGTCTTGTTGAAATAACAATGCGGCACCATAGTTTGTCAGTAACTCGCCATTGGCGGTCTGATGATCATCAATCGCAAATGGGAAGGGAATCAACAGCGAACCCAAACCAGCAGAGGTGAGCTCTGCCACCGTAAGCGCTCCAGCGCGGCAGATCACAAAGTCAGCCCAGCTGTAGGCCTTGGCCATATCATCAATAAAAGGAACCACCTCAACCTGGCTACCATGGGTATCGATACCCTGGTGCTGGTAATACCCCAAGGTGTCTAGCCAAAGGGCCTTGCCCGCCTGATGGAACACTTCTGGGCGCTCAGCCGAATCAAATCTAGCCAAGGCTTCAGGCAATAATTTATTGATCGCCAATGCACCTCGGCTGCCACCCAGCACCAGCAGTCTTGCCTTACCTTTGCGCTTAGCAAAGCGCAGTTTGGGCTCGGGTAAATTGGCTATCTCCGGACGCACCGGGTTACCACACCACTCGCCATTGGCCAAAGTGTCGGGGAACCCCTGCATCACTTTTGTAGCAATTTTGGCCGATAGCTTGTTGGTGGTACCAGCAACAGAATTCTGCTCATGGATCACCACCGGAATACCTTTTAATCTTGCAGCCACCGCGCCCGGGCCTGAGGCAAAACCACCCATCCCCAAAACCACGCCCGGCTTATACTCGGCCAGCACCTTTAATGCCTGGCTGATAGAACGCCACAACAACAGCGGCGCTTTTAATATTGCGCGCAAGCCACGCCCTCTAATACCCTCTATATCCAGATAATGCAGCTGAATACCTTGGCTCGGCACTAACTCTGACTCAATACCACGCCTAGTACCCAACCAGGAAATCTGTACATTGTCAGCGCGCAGACAATCTGCCACGGCCAAGGCTGGGAATACATGACCACCGGTTCCACCGGCCATAATCAACACGCGACGATCATCCATAACGAGACCTCCGCGGAGTTTGCTTGGGTTGCTGTAACTCATGACTAAAACGCAGCATCATGCCAACCATGGCACAGCTGGCCATCAGGCTGCTGCCGCCATAACTCACAAAGGGCAAGGTCAGCCCTTTGGTGGGCAAAAGGCCAGCATTGACCCCTAGATTAATAAAGGTTTGACCGCTGATAATCAGCGCAAAACCAATCAACACATAAGTGGCATACCATTGCTTTTGGGCGATGGCCAGAATGCTCAGACGCAAGATTCGCACAACCAATAAGCTGAAGAGGCCCAGCAAGCCAATCACCCCAACATAGCCAAATTCTTCGGCAAATATTGCAAACACGAAGTCTGTGTGCGCCTCAGGCAGATAGAGCATTTTTTGCACTGACTGACCCAAGCCAACCCCAAACCATTCACCGCGACCAAAGGCGATCAACGATTGAGTCAACTGATAGCCAGACACATAAGGATCTGCCCAGGGATCCAAAAATGCCGTTAATCGCGCTACTCGATAGGGAGCCGCCTCGGCCAGCCACCAGATCGCCAAGCATCCAACCATCAGAGTCAGCAGAATCTGGCGAATATGGGCGCCACCTAAAAACAGCAAAGCACCGCAGGTAGCCAGCAAGACCACCATAGAGCCGAAGTCAGGTTCCAAAATTAGCAGGACAGCCAAGATTACAATCACAGCAATCAGCTTAAAGAATGCAGGCCAGTCCTCTGACAATGTGCCTCGATGCTTGGCCAAATAGCCCGCAAGAAAAACCACCGCAGCAATCTTGACTGCCTCAGATACCTGAAAGGTAAAACCTGCGAAACTCAGCCAGCGACGGCTGCCATTGAGCTCGCGACCAATACCGGGAATCAGCACCGCAATCAGCAGCAGCACCGACAGAACAATCCACAGACGTCCGTAGTTCTCCCAGATGCTTGGCGGCACAAAGAAGCCTACTCCCAAGCAAAACGCGCCAAGGGCCAGATAAGCGAGGTGGCGCTTAACAAAGAACAACTCATCACCAAAGCGATGCTCAGCAAAACTGAATGAGGCGGAGGCGATCATGATGATGCCGACAGACAACAACGCTAGTACGGGCAGCAACAGCTGCATATCAATGCGCCAATCGGATAGGGCGATATTTTGGAATGGCAATGTTAGTTGCATAATTGCCCTCCTGTATCACGAGGCAAACCTGCAACAGCCTGCTGGAAGCACTGGCCGCGCTGTTCAAATCCCGAGAACATATCGAAACTGGCGCAGGCTGGGGATAACAGGACAATATCTCCAGGGCGAGCAACGCTATGGGCGCGCTCGACTGCCTCAGGCAATGTATCGACCAACTCTACAGCACAGACATTTTGCAATGCATCGTTTATCTGTCCGGCGTCTTCGCCAAACAAGAAAGCTTTGGCCACAAACTGATTGACTGGCTTTTGCAATAAGGAGAAATCCTGGTCCTTGCCTACGCCACCGGCCAGTAAAATAATATTTTTACCCTCAATATGGCCAAAGCCATTAAGCGCGGCAACAGTGGCGCCCACATTGGTGCCTTTGGAATCATCGATGTAGAGCACAGCATCTATCTCAGCGATATTCTCGCAGCGATGAGGCAAACCTTTAAAGCGCTTGAGGCATTCCAACATAGGTACCATTGGCAAATCGAGCGCATAGCCTAGGGCGAGTGCTGCGAGACCATTGGCCAAATTATGTGTACCTTTGAGAGAGACATCTGCTACCGGCATCAGACGCTCAATGCCGTAGGAGAGATAGCCCTCTTCCAGCCCTTCCAAAATACCGAAATCACCCAGATCTGGCTGGTTAAGGCCAAAGCTGGACAAACTGATTTGTGTCGATAGCAGCGGCTTGGTCAATGCATCTTCGCGATTAATCACCACCTTGCTGGCACCGCGAAAAATCCGATGTTTGGCCGCATGATACTGAGGTAGGCCCGGATAGCGATCCATATGGTCGGCAGATATATTCAGCAGTGCTACAACAGCACCGCGGCAGTCATTGAGCAGCTCCAATTGAAAGCTGGAAAGCTCCAGTACATACAACTCATGCCTATCGCTTAAAAGATCTAGCATAGGCGTACCAAGATTACCGCCCACACCCACAGATAAACCAGCGGCTTCGGCCATCTCGCCAAGCAATGTGGTCACCGTACTCTTGCCATTGGAGCCGGTAATAGCCACCACCGGTGCTTTGGCATGTTCGAGAAATAACTCCAGGTCACCAATCAATTCAACACCGGCCTCGCGGGCCGCAATCAGTGCGGGCTCTTGCAGAGAAATACCCGGGCTTACGACCACTCGATCAAGGTTGGTGAGCAGATCAGCGTCAAAGGCACCTAGCACAACGTTGATATCTGGATATTGATCTTGCACCTCTTGCAGTCGCGGCGGTGCAGTGCGGCTATCGGCAAACACAAAAGACGACCCAATCGACGACAAAAAGCGCGCCACAGACAGTCCTGTGGCACCCATGCCCAAGATAGCTGTGTTGCGATTAGTCGCGATTAAATCTGTCATTGCCTCACTCATTTTTTTAGCGTAGCTTCAATGTTGCCAGCCCAAACAGCACCAGCATCACAGTAATAATCCAGAAGCGCACAATCACGCGAGGCTCTGGCCAGCCTTTTAACTCGTAGTGGTGGTGCAGCGGCGCCATGCGGAAAATACGCTTGCCCGTTAGCTTGAATGAAGCCACCTGTATGATCACCGACAGGGTCTCCACCACAAAAACACCGCCCATAATCAGCAGCACAATTTCCTGACGCACCATTACTGCGATCACACCCAGCGCCGCACCCAGCGCCAGCGCGCCCACATCCCCCATAAACACCATCGCCGGATAGGTGTTAAACCAGAGAAAGCCCAGACCAGCACCACAGAGTGCCGCGGTAAATATCAACAGCTCACCAGCGCCACTAATAAAAGGAATATGCAAATAGGAAGCAAACTGATAGTTGCCGGTGAGGTAGGCAATAATGCCCAGTGCGCCACTGACTAATACTGTGGGCAGGATTGCCAGACCATCTAGACCGTCGGTGAGGTTGACGGCGTTACTAGTGCCCACAATCACAAAGTAGGTAAACAGAATATAAAACGGCCCCATTGCCAGCGCGAAGTTCTTAAAGAACGGCACAATCAGCTCCGTTTCCGCAGGCGTCTGGGCGGTGTAATACAGCGTAAAAGCGGCGGCAAAACCAAATACAGATTGCCAGAAGTATTTCCAGCGCCCGGGAAGCCCGCGGGGGTTTTTCTCCACCACTTTACGGTAGTCATCTACCCAGCCGACGAGCCCAAAACTGAAGGTCACGGCCAGTACCACCCAGACAAAACGATTGTGAAGATCAGCCCAGAGTAATGTACTGATAAAAATAGCCAGCAGTATTAGTGCCCCACCCATAGTCGGGGTGCCCGCCTTGCTAAGATGGCTCTTGGGACCATCTGCGCGAATCGCCTGGCCCATCTGTAGCCGATTGAGTTGACGAATAACCATGGGGCCAGCGATCAAGCAGATTGCCAGCGCGGTGAGTACTGACAAAATACCCCTGAGCGTCAGATACTGGACCACAGAAAATGGACTGTAAAACTGACTTAAATAGTCGGCAAGCCAAAGCAACATCAGATGTCCTCTCTAGTCATTAACATTTCAACAACCTGTTCCATCCCGGCACTGCGAGATCCTTTAACCAGCAGACTGACGCTGGGCGCAGCTGCGGCAATCTCCTGCCGAAGAGCCTCAACCAGTAATTCTTTATTATCGAAGTGGACGCCGCCGAAGGCCTCGCAAGCCCCAACACTTAAATCGCCCACGGCATACAGTCCATCCAGGGCAACCTGATGGGCATAATCCCCAACATCTCGATGCAGCTGCACGGCATCTTCGCCCAGCTCGGCCATATCACCCATCACCAAAATTTTGCGTCCGGGGTTGGCGGCCAATACATCTATAGCCGCCTGAAACGAACTGGGGCTGGCATTGTAGGTATCGTCAATAACAGTAGCGCCGCTAGCCAAGATCTTGCTCTCAAGCCGACCGGCAATCGGAGCTACCGACAGCAGACCAGCGGCAATTTGCCTAAGGTCTGCACCAGCCGCCAGAGCGCAGGCTGATGCCGCCAGAGCATTGCTCACGCCATGCAAGCCAGGCATAGATAGCTGAACCTGCTGCTTGAGGGCAGGTTGATCAGCCATAAGCTTGACGCACAACATGAAGCTGCAGCAGCCGTTGGCCATGGTCTCTATGTCTGTAGCAAAAATATCCGCTGCCTCATTGTCTAGAGAGAACGTCAAACAGGGTTTGCCATCAATAAGATCTCGCCACTGGTCACACCAAGGCTGGTCAAGGTTAAGGACAGCTATGCCCGCAGGCTTTAAACCGCTGTAAATTTCTCCTTTCGCCGCTGCCACACCTTCAACACTGCCAAACCCTTCAATATGCGAGGACTGCACATTGTTGATCAGAGCAATGTCTGGCATCGCAATCGAGCAGAGGTAATCAATTTCCCCTGCAGCACTGGCACCCATCTCAATCACAGCGGTTTCAACAATGCTATCCAAAGAAAGCAGAGTCAGCGGCACACCTATATGGTTGTTTAGATTGCCCGCGGTGGCGTGAACCGAACCTTTCTGGCGCAAAATAGCCGCGGTTAACTCTTTCACTGAGGTCTTGCCCGTGCTGCCAGTGATAGCAATCACTGAGCCCTCAAACATCTCTCGTCGCAGGCGCGCCAGCTGGCCCAGGGCTTGAGTGGTATCCGGCACCACCCACTGAGGTAATGGCAGAGACTTATCGGCTCTGGAAACCACCAGACCGCTGGCTTTTTTTGCGGCATCAGGCAAAAACTGATGGGCATCAAAGCGATCTCCCATCAGCGCCACAAAAAGGTCACCCTCTTTAACAGCGCGACTGTCTATGGCCACTGAGTCAAAATGGCAGTCAGGGTTTAACAGAGTGCCACCAAAGCGCACGGCGGCATCTGTGAGTCGCAACTGAGGCGTCACTGGTCACCCCCACCGGAACTCGCCGCTTCTTGCAGCTCAGGATCGCGCAATGCTAATCGCGCCTCTGACTGATCACTAAACGGCAGGCGCTGGGCGCCTAAAATCTGATAGTCCTCGTGACCTTTACCAGCAATCAAAACCACGTCATTTTTCTCCGCACTGCCAATGGCGAGTCGGATAGCCGCGCGCCGATCTGACTCGACGATGACCTCGCGGCTGGTACCCTGAAGAATATGTTCAATAATTTTGTCTGGAGACTCAGTGCGGGGGTTGTCGCTAGTTACCACCACCTTATCGGCGCAGCGCTGAGCAATCTCACCCATCTCAGCACGCTTGCCCCTATCCCGATCACCACCGCAACCAAATACAACCCAGAGATTTCCCTGGCAGTGCACACGCAGTGCCTGAAGTGCTTTTTCTAGGGCATCCGGGGTATGGGCATAATCAACCACTACCGCAGGTTCGGTGCTCGCACCAACGAGTTCCATACGCCCAGGAACGGCGCGCAGAACTGGGATCACCCACAAAATATCGGCCAGATCAACCCCATTGGCACCAGCGGCGCCAATAACCGCCAGTAGATTGGCAAGATTAAACTTACCTAAAATCGGCGAGCTGATTTCCCCGCGCCCCCAAGGTGTTACCACGGAAGCGCGAAGGCCTTCCGGTGACAACCCGATGGTTGAGCAGTGAATATCCGCCTCAGTATTTTCTAGACTGTAGCTAAGACCGCGAATCTCCGGGCTAAGATTAGCGAGAATCAAGCGCCCCACAGAGTCATCAATATTGATAACCGCGTTGCGCAATCCTCGCATAGCAAATAAACGAGACTTGGCCGCGGCGTAGGCATTGATATCGCCGTGATAATCCAGATGGTCACGACTCAGATTGGTAAATATAGCAGTATCAAACTGTAATCCGGCCACTCGGCGCTGAACCAGACTGTGAGACGATACTTCCACGGCTATATCTGTGGCGCCTTTACTGACCAATTCGGCCAGTATGCGTTGCATAGCAACTGCATCCGGAGTGGTCAATCCCGTCTCGGTAATAGCAGAGGGCTGATCATTGGCTTTATCGGCGGCATCGTGAAGCGCCTGATAACCGGTGTCGCGAACCATGCCATAGCCTAAAGTACCCACAAAGGCAGCGCTGCCCTGCTTGGAACCGGAATCAGATAATACTTCCATCAGTTCTGCCAAAAGCCGCGAGCAGGTAGTCTTGCCATTGGTGCCAGTAATGCCAGTTAAATGAATATTTGCCGACGGCTGACCATAAAAAACTGCGGCAATATCGGAGACATATTCACCAAGGTTTTCTACTGCAAGCACCGGAATAGCAGCGCCATCATCGATCAACCCATCTATCAGGCGCGCCACCTGCGGGTCTTTTTCGACCAACACAGCCACAGCACCTCGATCAATTGCCTGAGGAATATAGGCGGTGCCATCAACCTCTGTGCCTTTAATAGCGACAAACAGATCACCAGGCTGAACCTGACGACTGTCCAGACTGATACCTTCAACCCCAACCACTGGGCAATTGTCCAGATCTACAAAATCCTCAACAAGCGCAGCCAGACTCATGGTCCATTTTTGCGACAGGCTCATCATGAGTCCCCTCGCTTTCTGAGCAGCGGCGGCACATCCGCAACAGTGCGACCGGCATCCAACTGATCCGGGGTCACTTGCATTAGTCGCAGCGCATTCCCTGTGACTTCAGAGAACACCGGGGCAGCCACAAGGCCACCAAAATAGTCGCCCTCACGGGGCTCATCAATCACCACAACGGTGACTAGACGCGGGTTATCTACAGGGGAGAGACCGGCAAATACAGACATATATCGGCTATCATCGTAACCGCCAGTGGCCTTGGTTTTGTGCAATGTGCCAGTCTTGCCGCCAACTGAGTAGCCTTCAATCATGGCGCGCTTGCCGGTACCCTGATCACTAGTCGCGGTCTGCAGCATCTGGCGAATTTCTTTCACCAACTTCTCATCAGCCACTCTAATACTATCCGGGGCTTCATCTATAGCAACCAGGGAAACCTCTCGTCGCTCACCGTTGTTAGCCAGCACAGCATAGGCCCGAGCCATTTGCAGTGCCGAGGCGCTGAAACCATAACCAAAGGCAAAGGTCGCCTGGGTAACTGGATCCCATTTGCGGTAACCGGGCAAATTGCCCGCAGTCTCCCCCGGGAAGCCACTGCCAAGTCCCTCACCAAAGCCAACGCGCTCAAACAGCCCGCGAGTAGAGTCAGGATCGAGCTCCAACGCCAGCTTGGTAGTACCTACCTGGCTGGACTTGGTCAGAATACCGGCCAAATCCAGTGCACCATAATTTTTGGTATCAACAAATGTTTTGTAAGTTACTTTCAGGTAACCAGGGCTGGTATCAATCACAGTTTTAGGTTCAAACTTGCCACTCTCAAGAGCCGCGAGCAGAGTAAAAGGTTTTACCGTGGAGCCAGGCTCCATCATGTCGGTCATGGCGCGATTGCGCACGGAATTGGGACGAAGATTTGAGCGATCATTGGGATTAAACGAAGGCTGATTGGCCATAGCCAATACTTCACCAGTCTGAACATCCAATACCACCACAGAGCCGGACTTGGCTTTATGGCGCTGCACTGACGCCTTGAGCGCGCGGTAAGCGGCATACTGCACGCGCAGGTCAATACTCAAACGTAGCGTCTCACCAGAATGAGCCGGCTTGACCAATGAGATATCTTTAATAATGCGGCCAGCCAAATCTTTGACGACCTTCTTGGTCCCTTCCTCGCCGGCGAGCCACTGATTGTAGGCCAGCTCCATGCCCTCCTGGCCACTGTCATTCATATCAGTAAAGCCAACTAACTGGGCAGTAACCTCACCGGCTGGATAGAATCGCTTGTACTGCTGACGACCGCCGACCCCGGGAATTCTAAGCTGTTGAATTTTCGCCGCTTCGCTAGTGGGAAGATGGCGGGCCAGCACCATATATGACTTGTTGCGATAGCGTTGCAAACGGCTTTTAAGCAGGACCGGCGAAGTATCCAAAGCCTGCGCCAGACGAGAGAGATCCTTGTCGGAAATATTACGCATAGCCTGAGGGTCGGCAGTCAGAGTGGTGACCGGGGTGCTAACCGCGAGAGGCTCGCCATTGCGATCGGTTATAAGGCCGCGGTAGGCGGGAATGATTTCATTGCGAATGGCTCGCTCATCGCCCTGATCTTTAAGAAAAGCAACACCTCGCTCTTCTCCAGGGATAATTTGCAGCTGGGCTACTTTGCCAGCAACCAAAACCGGCAGAGAGACCAATCCCGCCATCACTAAATAGTAACGCCAGCGCGGTATAACTTTCTGTACCGTTTTTTTGGCCACTCTGCTGCTGTTCCCTTTTTTGCATTATTTGGAGCACCGCGGTGCTCTTTGTACTTCTTTAACCCTGCCGCCCTATTACTGGCGGTTTACCATCACAATGTCTTGCGGGCTTGGGCTGCGCATATTCAGCTCTTCCGCTGCCATAGTCTCAATGCGCTGCAATGATCCCCAGGCGCTCTGTTCAAGCAGATATTTACCGTAGTCCTCTTCCATTTTGTTAGCTTCACGCTCCATTGCCATCAACTGTGCGTATTGCTGCCGGCACTGATGACTGACAAGAGCCACGGCAATCCCACTGACTACTACTAAAACCCACAGACTCGCCAAGCGCAGCGGGCTGACAAAACCAATTTTGCTCTGAGTCGGCTTATTAGCCACCAACTCAAGCCACTCTCTCAGCAACGCGCATCACCGCACTGCGGGATCTCACATTACCGCCAACCTCATCTTGGGTTGGCTTAATCGCCTTGCCCACCTTAACCAAGCGCACGCCGCGATCCACATCTCTTACCGGCAAGTTTTTCGGCAACTTGATACCCTGCTCTTGGTCGCGAATAAAACGTTTTACTCTGCGATCTTCCAAACTATGGAAGCTGATAACCACCAGCCGACCACCCACCTTTAAAGTATCAATAACCTGACCCAGCAAATCCTCCAGATCATCGAGCTCGCGATTGATAAATATTCTGATAGCCTGAAATGCTTTGGTGGCTGGATGCCTGCCGCGCTCCCAGGCCGGGTGCGCGGCAGCCAGTATGTTCGCCAACTGGACCGTGCGAAGAATAGGCGACTTGGCGCGCGCAGTGATCACTGCGCGCGCCATTCTTCGAGCAAACCGCTCTTCGCCGTATTCCTTGATAACGCGAGCAATCTCCTGCTCGTCCGCATCGGCAATCCACTCCGCTGCCGACAATCCTTTGCTGGTATCCATCCGCATATCTAGCGGCCCATCGCGCAGAAAGCTAAAACCGCGCTCAGCCTGATCCAGCTGGGGGGAGGAGACACCTAGATCAAGCAACACACCGGACACGTCGCCGGTTCTGTCCATCTTTGAAACTATGCTGGTCAAATCCGCAAAGGTGCCATGCACCAACGCGATTCGACTGTCTTGTGAAAATTTAGCCTCACCGGCCTCTATGGCCTGCGGGTCTTTATCAATGGCAATCAGCGACCCCTGATCAGACAACCTGCTCAGCAACTGCGCACTGTGGCCGCCGCGGCCAAAAGTGCCGTCCACGTAAAGGCCTGCAGGGTCTATAAGCAACGCGTCCACGGCCTCATCCAGAAGCACTGTGGTATGTTCAACCGCCTCTTGCGCGCTCTGACCTTTAATGCTGCCTTCGCTTGCCATAAACCGCCCCCTACCAAGACAGGTTTTTAAGTGCATCGGACATGTTGTCTTTATCCATCAGCATGCTGCGATAGTTTTCCTGAGACTTTTCACGCTCAGCATTCCAGTTATCCTCTGACCAGATCTCCAAGCGCTGCGTACGGCCAACCAGTACCAGCTTTTTCTCCAGATCTGCATAGCCACGCAGCTCTGTTGGAATCAGGATGCGGCCACTGCCGTCAACCTGCAGGTCTTTAGCCTGACCCACAACGAAGCGACTAAGCATTTCACCCAGCTCATCCATCGCAGGCAGTGCCGCGACTTTTTCTTCAAATTTTTTCCACTCCGGAAGCGGAGAGAGGGTCAAGCAGGTAGACTTCATATCGATGGTGATAACTAGGTCGTTGGAGCAAATATCTTCGAGCAGGGCACGGTAGCGGGTCGGAATCGCCATCCGGCCCTTGGTATCCATATTGATTGGATCGCTACCTCTAAACACTTTTACCCCTTTTGCTCCACTTGAGACCCACTTAGAAACCTAAATACGCCACTTTTTGCCACTTTTTCCCATCTGTGCAGGTTATGGGTGTCTCAGGTCAATGTCAAGGCTAGGGGAATACTAAAAAAGTGAATAAAATCAGTGAGTTCCGAGATTTTTAATGGTTTGCTGTGGAGCACTCAAAAAGGACAAAATAATTAACAATATAAAACATGACAGTAAGGCTACAAGTTAAAGTAACTTCTAGCTTTTCCGGGTTTTAAGAACAATTTATTTTAATTTTTTTACTTTTTAGATCACAAAAGAATATTATAACAGCCCATGTATCGCCAAAAACAAAAAGGGCCAGCGATTTCTCGCTAGCCCTCTTCGCATTACCATTGGGTGAGTTGACCGATAAGCCGGGTTCTGTCGTGGACAGTCATTCATCTGGGACAAACGTCGCCGTTTGCCTCAAGCAACCTACCCGTTCCCAACGCGGGTCGCGCCATACGGGAACCTATTTGGTCTTGCTCCGAGTGGGGTTTACCATGCCACTGCTGTTACCAGCAGCGCGGTGCGCTCTTACCGCACCCTTTCACCCTTACCTGTTTTCGCGAACGAATCATCGGCGGTCTACTCTCTGCTGCACTGGCCGTAGGCTTTCGCCCCCCAGGCGTTACCTGGCACTCTACCCTGTGGAGCCCGGACTTTCCTCTGCGGTGCACCCTTTTAAACGCAAGCGAATAAACGAGAAATCAACACAGCGACTGTCTAGTCAACTCGGCGCGGAGAATAGCATAGGTTGAGGTGAGGTGGGGGAAGTGTTCGGGTAGATCCTTCACTAGGCTCAGGATGACACTAGGCGGAGGGGAAATTATTTGGACTCAGTTAATAGAGGGTGGCCTGCTGGAAGCTGCCGAGAAATCCACAGCGCTAGCTTGTGGCGCATATTGGGATCACTGATCTGATCTTTAGCCAAAGGCTGAATTAACTTATCTTCAACCAGCACCTTATAGATAAACTCCACCTTCAGCTTCACCGAATCCTGAGCCTCAATCTCACCATAGGCTCGCTTCTTGGCATACACAGCACCAATCTGAAGGGCCTTCTTAACCAACTCATCTTCATTGGCAATTTTATTCATCAGTCAGGCCCTCAGCAATTATCAGCGGTTAATAGTTAGTCAATAAAAGTACGTGCGTTGCGGAAGATACGCATCCAACCGCTATCTTCACCCCAGTCCTCCGGATGCCAAGAATTCTGTACAGTGCGATACACGCGCTCTGGGTGAGGCATCATTAAAGTAGCACGACCATCGGCACTGGTGACGCCAGTAATACCCTCAGGGGAGCCATTGGGGTTCGCCGGATAGCGTGAAGCTACCGACAGATTATTCTCCAAAAAGCGCATCGCTATCTGGTCAGTCTGCTGCAACTTAGCCAGAGCCTCGGCGTTGGTAAACTCCGCCCGCCCCTCACCGTGAGACACAGCGATCGGCATGTGAGTACCAGCCATACCACTAAGGAGTACCGAGGAAGACTCATCAATTCTGACCAGAGAGAAACGCGCCTCAAACTGCTCAGACAGATTGCGCACAAAGCGTGGCCAAAGGTCAGCACCGGGAATCAGTGACTTGAGATTAGACAGCATCTGACAACCATTGCAGACGCCCAGGCTAAAGGTGTCGGGGCGATGAAAGAACTGCTGAAACTGATCGCGAATCTGCGCATTAAAAAGCACAGTTTTGGCCCAGCCTTCACCAGCGCCCAATACATCGCCGTAGGAGAAACCGCCACAGGCAACCATGCCAGAGAAATCCGCCAGAGAACGGCGACCTGCCAGCAGATCACTCATATGAACATCCACCGCAGTAAAGCCAGCACGATCAAAAGCCGCAGCCATTTCCAGATGACTGTTAACCCCCTGCTCGCGCACAATCGCAACTTTGGGTTTAACCCCAGAAGCAATGTAAGGCCCACTGATATCAGCCGCTGGATCAAAAGTCAGCTTGGCAGACAGGCCGGCATCCGGCATCGAAATTCGTGCAAACTCCTCTTCGACACAGTCGGCATTGTCTCGCAGAGACGCCACCTGGTAGGAGGTCTCACTCCAGGAGCGCTGCAAAATTGCGCGGCTCTCGGCAAACAGTTCTTGGCCATCACGATTGATAATTACCCGATCGTTTTGGTTTAGGGTGCCCAGTGGTTGAGCGCTGACACCGGCATCGGCAAAACGCGCCAATACTTTATCAACATTGGCCTTGGTCACCTGAATAACAGCGCCCAGCTCTTCATTAAATAGCGTCGCCATCCAATTGTTATCAAGCGCAGCGAGATCAACAGTCAAGCCCACATGACCCGCAAAACTCATCTCGACCAGAGTAGCTAGCAAGCCGCCATCAGAGCGATCGTGGTAAGCAAGGATATCGCCCTGCTCAATCGACGCCTGCATACTGTTAAAGAAGCCCTTCAAAGCTTCAGCGCAATCGACATCAGGCGCGGTATCACCAAACTCAGAAAATACCTGAGCCAGTATCGAGCCGCCCATGCGGTTAGCCCCAGCACCAAGATCTAGCAGTATCAACTCCGTGTCACCCTGATCGGTGCGCAACTGTGGGGTCAGTGTTTTGCGGACATCTAGCACCGGAGAAAATCCGGTGACAATCAGCGACAACGGCGCTGTTACTGACTTGTCCTCGCCCTCTTCCTGCCAAGCAGTGCGCATAGACATACTGTCTTTGCCCACCGGCACTGTAATACCCAACTTGGGGCACAGATCCATGCCTACAGCTTCAACGGTGCGGTAGAGTTTTTCATCTTCGCCAGCAGAGCCCGCGGCACACATCCAGTTGGCCGACAATTTAATATCTTTAATATCACCAATGCGCGCGGCACTGATGTTGGTAATAGCTTCACCAATAGCCATGCGGCCAGAGGCGGGGCCATCAATCAGCGCCAGCGGCGTGCGCTCACCCATCGCCATAGCTTCACCAGCATTGCTATCGTAGCTCACAGTGGTAACCCCACAGTCAGCCACCGGCACCTGCCAAGGTCCCACCATCTGATCTCTGGCAACCATACCAGTCACAGTGCGGTCACCAATGGTAATCAAAAAGCTTTTACTGGCCACCGCCGGATGACGCAGCACGCGAAATACCGAATCATTAACATCCAGATTCTCCGGATCAAAAGCGCTGGTCGTCACATCGAGCTTGCTCGCGTTGCGATGCATTTTCGGCGGCTTACCAAACAATACTGACATGGGCAGATCGACAGGATTATTACCAAAATGATCGTCCACCACGGTAATCTGTTTATCCTCAGTGGCATCACCCACTAGGGCATAGGGGCATCTCTCGCGCTCGCAGATGGCTTTGAATCGTTCGACATCTGCAGGCAGTATTGCCAATACATAGCGCTCTTGAGCCTCGTTGCACCAAATCTCTACCGGCGACATACCGGGCTCGTCATTGGGCACTTTGCGCAGCTCAAAGCGACCACCAGTGCCACCATCTTTCACCAGCTCAGGCAGTGCATTGGACAGACCGCCAGCACCCACATCATGGATAAATGCGATCGGATTGGTGTCACCCAACTGCCAGCATTGATCGATTACTTCCTGACAGCGACGCTCAATCTCTGGGTTCTGCCGCTGCACTGAGGCAAAATCCAGATCTGCAGAGCTCTGGCCCGTGGCCATTGAAGAGGCAGCACCGCCGCCCAGACCAATCAACATAGCCGGTCCACCCAACACTACCAACTTGGCGCCAGGTTTAAACTCTGGTTTATCAATATGCTCTTCACGGATGTTGCCGTAACCCCCAGCAATCATAATCGGCTTGTGATAGCCCCGACGTTCACCGGCAAAGTCAGCTTCAAAGGTTCTAAAATATCCACAGATATTGGGGCGGCCAAATTCATTATTAAACGCAGCGCCACCAAGTGGGCCCTCGGTCATAATATCCAGTGCCGAGACAATGCGGCCTGGCTTGCCGTAATCCTGCTCCCAGGGTTGCATATAGTTGGGAATCTGCAAGTTAGACACGGTAAATCCCACCAAACCGACTTTGGGCTTTGAGCCTCGACCCACGGCGCCCTCATCACGAATTTCACCGCCAGAGCCTGTGCCTGCACCGGAATAGGGAGAGATGGCTGTGGGATGGTTATGTGTTTCAACCTTCATCAACAGATGCACTGGCTCTTGGCTGTAACCGTATTCCTTGCTGTCGGGATCCGGATAAAAACGTCCGGCCTCTGTACCAGCTACCACAGCGGCGTTATCAGAATAAGCCGAGAGCACATTCTCGCCACCCAAATTGTTGGTATTGCGGATCATGCCAAACAAAGAGTGATCCTGTTCAACACCATCGATTGTCCAGCTGGCATTAAAAATTTTGTGCCGGCAGTGCTCTGAGTTTGCCTGAGCAAACATCATTAACTCTGCATCTGACGGGTTGCGCTGCAACTCTTCAAAACTGGCCACGAGATAGTCAATCTCATCATCCGCTAGGGCCAAACCCAACTCCACATTGGCCAGCTTGAGCGCACCGGCACCCCCAGCCAGAATATCCACCTGGGTTACAGGTTTGGGCTGATGATGAGTGAACAGCGCTTGGGCGTCTTGCAAGTCGGCAAAAACCGTCTCAACCATGCGATCACTCAATAATTCTCGCAGCTGCTGCAATTGGGCTTCATACAGAGTCTCTGAACTCGATATCCGATAGGCGGTGCCTCGCTCCACTCTCACCACGGCATCCAAACCACAGTTGTGGGCAATATCCGTGGCCTTGCTCGACCAGGGTGAAATAGTGCCAGGACGCGGGACTACTAGCATCAGAATCCCTTCTAAACAATCCTGGTCAGCCTTCGGGCCGTATGTCATCAGGGCATCAAAGATAAGTTGATCCGACTCTGTTAGTGCTGTGCTAGTCTCCGCAAAGTGCATAAATTGGGCTGACACTGCCGTTACTACTGGCACCACTTCTTGCAGGCTGGAGAGTAACTTTTGACGTCGAAATGCAGAGAGAGAGGGTGCGCCGCTGTGGATTATCATGTAAGGCTAGTCTCGAAAATCATGGGTAAATAAAGGCGCGTATTCTAGCAGGAAAATTCCCTGTTTAGGCAGATAGAATTAAGCAAACCATGTACAATTATTTAAACGCGCACAGCACTGCTAAAAATAACTGACATCGACTCCAGTGAGGTCTCTCAGAAATAATGCGGGAACTGTCCAACAGAGCCAGAAAAATACGCAATCGGGTGATTTTGACCACCCTGCTGGCGTTCTTTATTGGCTACGTCTCCAACAGCCAGCACCAAAGTGATCTGGCGGTTATAAAAGCCCGAGGTGAGTTGGTCATGCTGACATTGCCCGGCCCCACCACCTTCTTTGAAGATGGTCAGGGTAAAAATGGCTTTGACTATCTGCTGGCAAAAGCCTTTGCTGACAGCCTGGGTGTCGAACTCGTCGTAAAACCAATGCCAACGGTGCGCAGCCTATTACTATCGGTTGGCGGGCCACAAGGAGATTTTGCCGCAGCCAATCTTGTGAAGACAGAACTGCGCGACAAATCTCTGCGCTTTACCACGCCATACCTCGAAGTGACCCAGCAACTTATTTACAGAAGAGGTAGCCCGCGCCCCAAATCCATTGACCAGCTAGACGGCGAGCTAGTTATTATCTCGGACTCATCCCACAGTGAAAACCTGCAAAAACTTAAATTAGACTATCCAGCGCTAGCGTGGAGGGAGCAGGACAATGCTGACATGTCTGATTTGATTCGACAGATTCATGAAGGAGAGATCAGCTACAGCGTTGCCGATAGCCTTGTCTACCTGATCAGCCGCCATATTTACCCCAAGGCGCGCAAAGCTATGGATATTTCTGAGCCCCAACCCATTGCCTGGGCCTTTGCCGCGCACAATGATGGTACTGTGCTTGCCGCGGCCAATGATTTTTTAAAAAACTATAAACACTCTGGCGAACTGGAGACTCTGACTGCTGAGCTTTTTGCCCAGACAGAAAATTTTTCCGTGTCCGACTCTCAACGGCTAGGGCGACTGGCAGACAAGCGCCTACCCAAGTACAAACCAATGTTTATCGAGGCTGCCAACCAGTTCGGCATCGACTGGCATTTGCTGGCTGCGCTCGCCTACCAAGAGTCCCACTGGAATCCTAGGGCAAAGTCTCCCACCGGCGTGCGCGGATTGATGATGCTGACCTTAAGCACCGCCAAAGAGATGGAAGTAACCAATCGGCTGGATGCGGCCCAGAGTTTGCGCGGCGGCACCGCCTACCTAATGAAACTTAAAGCGCGCCTGCCACAGCGCATCACCGATCCCGACCGCACATTGCTGGCACTGGCTGCCTATAATGTAGGTTTTGGCCATTTGGAAGACGCTCGGATTCTGACTGAACGCGGCGGCAAAAATCCGGATAGCTGGGAAGATGTCAGGCAGTTCCTGCCCTTGCTGAGCAAGAAGAAATATTACTCGACGCTAAAGTATGGTTATGCCAGAGGCTATGAGCCGGTGCTGTATGTTGACAACATTCAGTACTACAAAACCTACCTACAGCTTTACTCTCTGTCTCAACAGGACTATCAGGCCACAGAGCCCAAAGACGAGAACGCACCCGCAGACTGGGAGGCCAGCGCACCTTCTTCTCTTTAGAGCGCCCAGAGCCAAATTTCCGTCAACCGCGTTTGCGGCGAAAAAAACTACTCATTAACTCACCGCACTGCTGTTGCAGAGTGCCAGCACTGACGTCGATCTTGTGATTGAAATGATTATTGTTCATTAGCTGTAATTGGCTGACCAGCGCCCCAGCACGAGGTTCCGGCGCACCAAAGACAATACGCCCGATACGCGCGTGAATCATGGCGCCCACACACATGGTGCAGGGCTCGATGGTGACGTACAGATCACAGCCAGTGAGGCGATAGTTGCCAGTATTGGCCGCAGCATCGCGTAAGGCTACTATTTCGGCATGGGCGCTGGGGTCACAGCGAGAAATAGGTTGATTAAAACCTTCGCCAATCACAATACCCTCTCGCACAACCAGTGCACCTACAGGCACCTCCCCCGCAGCGCTGGCCTGCTCGGCAAGCTCCAATGCTCTGGCCATATAAAATTCATCTCTGTGCAAACTATCTGTCATGCCTATCCACCCAAACCGCTGAAATAGCGTAAAATCCTGAAAATCGACACCAACCAATCACAACCATTATGCCCGCTCATACTGATGTTCAACCCATCAATATCCAACCAGACTGGAAAACCGAGTACAGCCAGAGCATCACCTCTGCCGAAGCACTGCTTGCCGAGCTGCAACTGGACCCAGCGCAATTACCTATCAGCCAACAAGCGGCTATGGCGTTTGCCCTGCGAGTACCGCGCCCCTTTGCTCAGCGCATGGAAATCGGTAATGCCGATGACCCGCTGCTGCGGCAGGTGTTGCCGGTTGCTGAGGAAACTAAGCCAGTGCAGGGCTACAACCGAGACCCACTGCAGGAATCCAATCACAACCCAGTGCCCGGTATTGTACATAAATACCGCAATCGACTGCTGCTAATTGTCAGTCCCAACTGCGCCATCAACTGTCGCTACTGCTTTCGCCGTCACTTCCCCTACGATGAAAACCGTCAGAGCAAACAACAATGGCAACAGGCGTTGGACTATATAGGCCGCCATAGAGAGATAAATGAAGTGATTTACAGCGGCGGCGATCCCTTGGCCGCCAATGACAACTTTCTCGCTTGGCTCACCGAGCAGATCGATAATATCCCCCATATCAAACGTCTGCGCGTTCACAGCCGTTTACCGGTCGTTATTCCGTCGCGAATTGACGGACGCTTTTTGAACTGGGCCAGCAACACCAGACTGCGTGTGATTATGGTGCTGCATATTAATCACGCCAATGAACTGGACGAGACTGTAGCGCAGGCGGTCGGCAGGCTAAGGGACCAGAACATATTGGTGTTAAATCAAACCGTTTTATTAAAAGGCATCAATGACAACACTGACAGTCTGGCAGCGTTGTCAGAAAAGCTCTTTGATAGCGGGGTAATGCCCTATTACCTCCATATTCTGGATCCAGTGCAAGGGGCTAGCCACTTTGATCTGAGCCTAGACATGGCAAAGCAACTGCACCGGGAGCTCAAGGCAAAACTCCCCGGTTTTCTGGTGCCCAAACTGGTGCAAGAAGAACCGGGAAAGACATCCAAAACAGTCCTCAGCTAGCCGAGAATACTCTCTGTACAACGCTTAAAAAGCGTATCCAATGTCATCTAAGGGACTATTGTCAACATATATATAAGTAGCGTAGAATCGTTCAGTTGAGGGTAATCAGATTACCTTCGTTGTAAGAGGTACATCCTTGGATTCAGAACCCATCTGGCTTAAAAATAAAAAGCACAAGATTCACTGGCTGTATTAAATTTGAAGTTCAATTCACAAATATCTCGGGGGAGATTCATGAAAGCTAATACTTTTTGGAAAACTAATGCCATTGCGGCAGCAGTTATTGCCGGCGCAACCGTACTGCCTGCAGCATCTGTTACTGCAGCAGAAATGGTTGAAGAAATTGTTACTACCGGTAGCCGTGTTAAAGCGCGCTCTGCAACTGAAACGCCTGCACCTGTAGACGTTATCGGCGGCGCTGAGCTAGCTAACCAAGGCGACACTGATATCAGCAACCTGCTGCGTAACTCAGTTCCTTCTTACTCAGTAAGTGATCAGCCTATCTCTGATGCTGCTACTCTGGTTCGTCCAGCCAACCTTCGCGGCATGGCTCCTGACCACACTCTGTTGCTGGTAAACGGCAAGCGTCGTCACCGTGCTTCAGTTATCACTTGGTTGGGTAACGGTATCTCTAACGGTTCTCAGGGACCAGATGCTGCCGCTATTCCCGCTATGGCTCTGAAATCTGTTGAAGTTCTGCGCGATGGTGCATCAGCTCAATACGGTTCAGACGCAATTGCTGGCGTATTGAACTTCAATCTGAAAGATGCAGACAGCGGAACTACTGTTGAACTGCGTGCCGGCGAATACAGCGCAGGCGATGGTCGTCAAATGACTTTCGCAAGCAACACTGGTATGGAGCTTGGTGCTAACGGTTTTGTAAACGTTACTTTTGAATACGGTAGCTCAGATGCTACTAGCCGTTCAGTACAGCGTACTGATGCTGCTGGCCTGATCGCCAACGGTTACCAGGATGTTCCAGCACCAGCAATGATCTGGGGCCGTCCAATTGTTGATGACGACATGAAATTGTTCGTTAACTTCGGTGGCGACCTGGGTGGCGGTACTGAAATGTACGGTTACACTAACTTAAACTCTAAAGTTGTTGACGGTGGTTTCTACTTCCGTAACCCAACAAACCGTGGCGGCGTATTCGGTGACGGCTCTGAGCTGTTGATCGGCGACATGGACGGTGTTGGTGTTGGCGGTGACTGTCCTACAGTTACTGTAACCAACGGTGTTACTGATGCTGCTGCTCTTGCTGCTGTAGCTGCTGATCCCAACTGTTTCTCTTTCCAAGAGACTATCCCTGGTGGTTTCACTCCACGCTTCGGCGGTAAAGTGACTGATCAATCGTTCTTGTTTGGCCTGAAAGGCGAAACTGACGGTGGCCTGGGTTGGGACGTAAGCACTTACTACGGTAAGAACAAAGCTGACTTCCACATTAACAACACTGTAAACGCCAGCCTTGGTGCCATGACTCCACGCAACTTTGATCCTGGTTACTACCAGCAAGTTGACATGAACATGAACGCCGACTTCACTTGGTCTACCAGCGAAACCCTGAACTGGGCTTTCGGTGCTGAGTACCGTGTAGAAGAGTTCACAATTGGCGCTGGTCAGGAAGAATCCTTCATTGATGGTGGTCTGGGCTCACAGGGCTTCAGCACATCTTCAAATGGTTTCCCTGGATTCCCAGATGCAATTGCTGGTTCATTTGAGCGTTCAAACATCGCCGCTTATGTTGAATCTGAGTGGGATGCGTCTGACGACCTGCTGGTACAAACTGCACTGCGTTTCGAAGACTTTGAAGACTTTGGTACAACGACCAACTACAAGATTGGTATGAACTACCAGATGACTGAAGACATGGGTATCCGTGCTACATACAGCACTGGCTTTAAAGCACCTACTCCTGGTCAGTCAAACGCTTCAAACACGTCTACAGAAATTGATCCAGCAACCGGTATGCTGATCAACAACGGTACTATCCCTGCTACAAGTGCTGTTGCACTGCGTAACGGTGGTAAGCCACTGGGTCCTGAAGAAGCAACTAACATGACCTTTGGTGTATTCGCGACTGTTGGTGAGTTTGACCTGACTGTTGATTTCTTTGATATCGACGTTGAAGACCGCTTGAACCTTTCATCTGAAGTATCTCTGAGCCCAGAGCAGATTCAGACTCTGAAAGATGAAGGCGTTCCCGGAGCTGGCGACATCGCTACTTTCCGTTTCTTCACCAACGATTTCGACACTAACACCAGCGGCGTTGACGTAGTTCTTTCTACTACTACTGAAAGCGAAAGCGGTTCAACTGTTTGGAATCTGGCCTACAACAAGACCAATACTGATGTAACTGACCGTGGTACTACTGTTGGTGACGGACGTGTTCGTCAAATGGAAGAGACTACTCCAGATACTCGCTGGAACCTGTCTGCTAACCACATGATGGACAACATGCGTGTTCTTGGCCGCATTAGCTACTACAGCGAATGGTACGACTTCGACGAAGGTATCACCTTCGACGGCGAGTATACTGTAGATGTTGAAGCAGCTTACGACCTGGATGAGAGCTCTAGCCTGTTGATCGGTGGTAGCAATATCTTCGACAACTCTGGTGACGAAGTTCCAAACCCACTCGCATACGGCAACCTGTACAGCCAGCGCGCACCAATGGGTATCTCTGGTGCATTCTGGTACGCAAGCTACCGTTACAGCTTCTAAGCAACTGGTTAACAGTTAATTAGAAGAGGGTCAGCAGGCAACTGCTGACCCACATGATTTAAAAAAAAAGGGGCGCCATTAGGCGCCCCTTTTTTAATAGCTACAATAACTGGTCAGGCTCAATCCATGGTTACCACAATATTGCCCGCATGGGCCTTAGCGATAAACGCGGCCTGAGCTTCCTTCAATTGCGCCAATGGATAGCTCGCGGCTAGCAGCGGCACAATCTCACCGCGTTCAATGTAGCCCGCCACATCACCCAGCACCCCCGGCGGAGCCACAGTGGCACCGGTAAATGTCAGATCGCGTAAATAAAACGTCCGCAGGTCCATCTCTACCATTGGCCCGGCAATAGCGCCGGCACAGGTGTAGCGACCACCTCTTACAAGCACCTCAATCAGGTCCGCCCAACCACTCCCCCCGACAATATCCGCCACCACATCAACCTGATCATGGCCTGTACTGTCCATCAGCGCCTGCTTTAAATTCTCTGGAAATCTAGGCAGCATTGCCGCGGGCTTGAGTTGCGCCAGTCGGTGCTGCTTTGACTCAGCACACATCGCCACAGCAATGGCTCCCCGTCGCTGAACTAACTGCACCAGAGCAGACCCCACACCACCGGAAGCGCCGGTGATCAACACCCTATCCCCCGCCACAACATTGGCACGATTCAGCATATTTTCCGCAGTGATATAAGCGCAGCTAAAAGTAGCCAACTGCTCATCCGACAGATGGGAGTCTATAGTCACAAGATTGCGATAGTCCATAACCGTGTATTCGGCAAAACCACCGTCGCACTCAGAGCCAAACACCTCGGCTTTTTCGTAATTTAATGGGTCGCTGTGATCTCGCATCCACAGATCCACCAACACCCGCTTGCCGATAATTGAAGGATCTGCGCCCTCTCCTACAGCCACAGCCACACCAGAGATATCTATGCCCTGAATCCGCGGAAATTGAATGGCGGCACCACCCCAGCCAGCATCATCATCTTCGGCTCCATCAAAGGCCTCGCCGGTGGTTTTGCCACTAACGCCTTTCGAGTACCAGGCGGTGCGAGTATTTACATCTGTGTTGTTCAAGCCGCAGGCCTTAACCCTGATCAGCACCTGATTGGGCCCCACCGCAGGCACTGGCCAATCTGTATGATATTCAAGTCTATCCATCTCACCGTGGCCGGTGAGTACAAAAGCTCGCATTGTTTTTGGGATTTTTGTCATCGGCTAACCTTGGCTCAATGGTTTTGGTCTAAGTATACCGGCAAAAACTAAGACTCAGCGCCCCGCCAGAATTATTAGCAATTTTTCTGTAAATTTTCAGTGCTGAGGCTATCTAGCACTGTCCCTGAAACAATCTATTTGATACCCTGCGGGGGTATGAAGAATTTACTAATCATTATCTGTCTCGTGCTGGCCTCCACCTCATTTGGTCGGCCGATATCCTATGTGGGCGGCCATACATTGATGGCCAACTCTTCATCACAGGCAGACAATATTTACTGGCACTACACCCCTGATATCAAATATTCGCTGGGTGTCGACTATCAAAAAGATAAGATCAGTGACGAGCTATTTGCTTCGGCCAGATTTACCTATTTACTGAATCGCAAAAACACCGCAACCTCCCAGCGCAATCTATACCTCAAGACCGGTGTTGGCTTGAATAAGGATTCACATTTCTATGGGCTGAGCGGTGACTGGGAAACCAGGCGACTGTTTATCGGCTTCTCGGCCAAACAACAATCTGGCCAGGGCTACGACCTTTTCGAGCAGAGGGTAAAACTCGGTATTGCACCCTACCTTGGTGACTATGGCGATCTGCATACTTGGCTAATGGTAGAGACCAAAAAAAATGATCTTGATGATCAGCGCATAACCTACCCAGTTTTAAGACTGTTTAAAGGTGGGGCATTGATTGAAGTGGGATACCACAGAAAAACCAATTGGGACGTACATCTGATGTACCGATTTTAATGAGAACCATAATAAAAAGAGATGACTATGAAAAATATATTATTACTAGGCCTGTTATTCACATCTGTGTTTAGCCAGGCAGCACATCATGAAATGGGCCATATGCATTCCCATGAGGGTCATATGCATGAGCAGATGGTCGAAGGTAAATCCTTAGCAGTTGACCCACAGCGCTTTGATAACTTTGTCGCCAACCTTGAAAATAGCAAAATAGCGGTCATTAGCGTTCAGGGTATGGTCTGTGACTTCTGCGCCAGAGGCATAGAGAAAACATTTGGCAAAGACACATCAGTAAGCAAAATTGATGTGGATCTGGCCTCAGGTAAAGTCCTGCTAGCCTACCCCGCAAGCGCAGAGATTAACCGCGCTGATATCGCACAAAAGATACTTAACAATGGCCTGAATACCACTGACATTCAGGTATTACAGCAGTAACAACAAAGCAAGGTAGCCCGGTAGCATGCAAGACAAAGCCAGCAGTTTCTTTTCGCTCTTCGCCTCCACATCAACATTGGTGTGTTGTGCACTACCGGCGTTATTTGTCAGCCTTGGCGCAGGGGCTAGCTTTGCCAGCCTGATCGGCGTGTTTCCATTTCTTATTGTGCTATCCCAATACAAAATAGCGATTAGCCTGTTTGCTCTGGCGATGATTATTGTCGCCGGTGTGGTCAATTACAAAACCGCGCGCATGCCCTGCCCGGCTGACCCAGAGCTGGGCCGCGCCTGCCTGAAAACCCGACAGAGGTCTCAGCGAGTCTATTTGTTTTCCACCGCTATCTTTGTATTTGCCAGCATCTTTACCTATATCGTCCCTCACTTTATTTAATAACATCCAGAGACAGACCATGAAACATTCCTGCCACAAACAGTTAATTCCCAATATCAACCGCATCTCAGGACAGGTTAATGGTGTCGGAAAAATGATTGATGAAGGCAAATACTGCATCGACATACTTAATCAGCTTAAGGCTGCGAAATCAGCCATTGCCACGGTCGAGGCAAAGATCCTGGAAAAACACATTGAAGAATGCGTGAGAGACTCTATCCAGAGTCAGAACCAGATCGACACCAAAATTGCTGAGTTAGTAAAAATACTTAAACGCGCCTAGCCGACCCGAGTACTGGGTAAATCTAAAGGCCTAAACAGCGGATCCGCAATGCCTTTGATATCAGTCTGAAAGACAAACAGATTACCAGCCTCTGGCTCTGCCTCGCGTGCCTCCCTCGTCATTCCTTGATACGCCGTGGTGACAAACAGCATATTCAAATCAGGCCCACCAAAGGCGGCACAGGTTGGCTGGCTCACTGGTAGGGACAAAATAAAATCTATTTCACCCTCAGTGCTATAGCGCACCAGCCTGCTGGCAGTCCACTGAGCATTCCAAATATAACCCTGCGCATCCACGGTTGAGCCATCAGGAAAACAGCCTCGCTCTGTGCGCAGCAATACAGCTTGCTTAGAAATTGCACCACTGGTGGCATCAAAATCGTAGCGATGAATACGTCTTGACGGCGTATCCGTGTGGTACATCATCGTGGAATCCGGACTCCAACACAGGCCGTTGGAAATGGATAAGCCAGAGATATGACTCGAAACCTGCAACTGACCATCAAGGCAGTAAAGAGCGCCAGCGCCCTGCTGCCCGGACTCCACCATACTGCCCGCCCAAAATCGCCCCTGACGATCCGCGCGACCATCATTGAGCCTGGTACCGCCATTATCCTGCTCAATTTTACTCAGCCAATCGACAGCGCCGTTAAAAGGATTGTAATAGGCAAAACCACTGGCAAAACCGCAGATCAAATGATCACTGCCCGCCACCAATGCAAAGGCGCCAAGACGCTCCGGCAACCCCCATTGATCCAGCTGCTTATCTGCAGGCTGATAGCGGTACAAAACAGCGCCCTCAATATCGGTCCACCACACAGCAGCACCAGCGGCATCCCAAATAACACCTTCGCCCAACTCATTCTCGACCTTGATGGTATCAACCAAAGTAGCAGTCACCATGGTCTAATTACCCCTAGCCTCATTGACAGCATTAACAACTTCCCGAGCGGACTGATACACCTTCTCAGCACTATAGCCCGGCTTGTAAATCTCAGAGCCAATACCAAAACCATCTATTCCAGCTTGCAGCCACTCGCGTGCCACAGCCGCACCCACACCACCCACGGCCAATAGCTTACAGTTGTTGGGCAGAACTGCGCGTACCCCACTAATATGGTTAGAGCCATAGGTTGCCGCAGGGAATAATTTTAAATAGCGGGCTCCGGCTTGGTAAGCGGAAAAAGATTCGGTCGCTGTGGCCCAGCCTGGCATAGGCACTAACATCGCCTCAAGACTGCGCTCAATAACCGTCAGATTCGTGTTTGGGCTCACAACAATTTCACCACCGGCTTCGGCAACCCGATCCACATCGGCCTCCGTTAATACAGTACCAGCGCCGATCACGCATCGATCACCCATAGCCTGGGCCAATATTTTGATACTGGTTAATGGGTCTGGGGAGTTTAACGGCACCTCGATAATACCAATGCCGGCCCGATAGACCGCTTCGCCAATCGCCAGTACTTCCTCTGGGCGCACACCTCGCAAGATGGCGATAACCGGCATCTTGGCAAACCAGTTATCTAATTTTTCTGTCATTGCTCTTCGTCTCTTTCAAGGGATTGATAAACGGCCTGGTAGCCTGTCACTGCAATCTGAGTCGGATCACAGATCTGTGCCTCTACACCCAGAGAATCCAGCGCCAACTGATAGGCGCGGCTGAGAATCTGACTGCCTATAATCACTACTTCGGGAGATTCTTCATTTCGGTGATTCAGCAGTGCCATGGAGCCAATAATATCAGAGCCTACCAGCAAACCTGACAGATAGGATGCGGCTGCCTCCGCTGGCAGCTCCCCCGCAATCTGGCGGCTGCGCACAGCAAACAGTGCATTGATCAGCTGGCCTGTCTCAAGAGTCTTTGCCAGCGCAACACCCTGCATAAAAAACACCTCAGAAAAGTCATCGGCCATAGGCTGAGTTACCAATATGCTGTGCTGTTCCAACAGAGAATACAGCTCCCCAGTAAAGGCGGTGACAAAGGTCTCTATCTGGCCGTCTTTAACTTGAACCCACTTATTATGGGTGCCTGGCAGAACCACAATCTGCTCAGAGGCTTCGCTTCTCTGATTCACCGACAGCATCCAACCGAGCAACTGCAACTCCTCGCCGCGCATCACATCTGGCGTGCCCAGAGCAGTTTGAGTTTGCAGCCCCGACAGTATCCAAATATCCAAGCCACGAACATGCAGCACTGTGGTGCCCGCAGCAATCTGCTCTGGCCTCAGGGGACAGGCTAAATAAGGCACTGTATGCCAGCCGATATTGGAACCCACTGCACCGGACAGAATAACCGGCAAGGAGCCATGCTGTTTAAGCCAGTCAGCCACCAGATCAAAGAAAATATCTTCAAAATTATTGACTACAGCAATACAGCCAGGGCCAGCAATACTGGCTAATATCTCCGGAGAGTCTGACTGAGTATTCACACTGCAGAGGTAGAGACGCAGGTTGGTATTTCCCCAGTCCCCAGCAATAAATACAGGCTCAGACATAAACTAAGTCCTGCCACCATCAATCGTGAAGCTCTGGCCGGTAATCATGCGGCTGTCATCTGCCGCCAAAAAAAGCGCCAAATTAGCCACCTCAGAGGGCTGCAGCCGCTCCTTGAGCGCCACCTGTTTCATCCAGTCTGCCTCCGCTTCTGGGGTCAGCCAGGTATTGAGCTGACGCTCAGTTACCACCCATCCAGGTAAAATAGCATTGACCCGTATTTGCGACTCGCCATAGTCCCGAGCCAGCGCCTTGGTCATTCCTAAGACACCAGCTTTGGCTGTCACATAACCGGGCATATTGGCGGGGCCAAGCAATGCATTGATTGAACTGAAGTTAATCACTGAGCCACCATGCCCCTGCGCAGCCATATGTTGTGCAGCGGCCTGAGTGGCAAAAAATGCCGCATCCAGATTGATTGCCATACAGTCACGCCAACTTTGGGTCCTGAGCTCTGCGGGGGAATGACGATTATCATTGGCGGCGTTATTTATAAGAGCCTGCAATGGCCCCTGCTCTTGTACTGCAGCTGCAATAGCGTCTTGCAGAGCCTCCGTATCCGTCACATCAATCTGCCTAAACCAGGGTCTGATGCCAGTCTGCCCCTCAAGTCTGGCACAGAGAGAGGCAGCAGAATCTGCATCCAGATCCACAAAGGCAACGTTGGCACACTGTTGCGCAAATGCCTCAACCATAGCAGCACCTATACCAGTGGCACCGCCGGTAATAAAAACCGAGCGCCCCTCAAGACTTGGATATTTTGTCGATTCGCCCATGGGACGGTCCCCTTTGGTAACAGCCCTTTGCTGGTTGGCTAAAGACTCTGATCATAGCCTGTATACCGGCCTGCTTTTGTTTTAATATATCGTCAACCATAACGCGATTCTGAAGCAACAACAACGCCAACTCAGAGCGCAATAATAAAAACTTTCCGACAGACTTTTACAGGGGTATCAGGTGATTATCAACGGACTGCGGATAGCCGCGATTATTAGTGCCGCGCTTGTTAGTAGCTTCAGCCTGAGTGCCGAGCAACTCTACACCGACCAACCCCCTGTCACCCCAGAACTGGCTTTTCCCGGCACCTATAATGTCGGCGTAACCACCATTACTGCCAATGATCCCAAACGCCTAAATACCAGCAACTTTATTACCAGTATCGAGCGGCCCCTAGTGTTGGAAGTCTGGTACCCGGCCCAGGCGCCTGAAAAAGCCACCCGAGCGACCTACAAAAATGTCACCCGACTGCAAAAGCCCTTTGAGCTTCAGGCTGATGCCTATCGCGATGCGCCCCCATTAGAGAGCGGCAGCTTTCCACTAATTCTGCTCTCCCATGGCTTTACCGGCTACCGCACCCAGATGTTCTACCTTGGAGAACATCTGGCCAGTCATGGCTATGTGGTGGTGGGTATAGATCACAAAGACTCTACCAATGCTGAGATTAAAACCCCTGAAGATCGCCCCGCCGGCATCATAAGTACATTGTATAACCGCGCCCGAGATCAGCAGTTTCTTCTGGACTATTTTACCGAGCACAACAGTCCGGTAGAGAATATTGTGGATACAGACAGAGCGGCAATTATTGGTCATTCCATGGGAGGTTTTGGCGCCATCAATACAGTGGGCGGCTGCTTTGACTTTACTTATAAAATGCTTAAAAACTTTGGTATTCCCGCGCCATTGGCTCTGGTAATGCCCCTAGCCCTCAACTCCTGTTATGCCGGCCGCGATGAAATAGACCCCCGCTGGAAGGCTGTACAGTTATTTGCCCCCTGGGGTGGTGAATACGCCGTGCACAGCGCCGAGGCCATGGCCAACATTAGCGTCCCCACCCTGTATGTGGCCGGCGATCAGGACAATACTTCCGGTTTTACTCAGGGTATAGAGAAGCTCTATAAACAGACTGGTGGCAAGCATAATTATCTGCTGTTATTTGAAAATGCTCGCCACAATATTGGCCCCCACCCTGCACCAGCAGCTTCCTTTGCCACAGACTTTGAGCTGGGCCATTACTTTGACCCAAGCTGGGATATAGAAACCATTAATCGGGTGCTGGAACATATGAGCCTGGCCTTTTTAGACTGCCATGTGAAAGGCGACCCTGCCAGATGCGACTATCTGCCCACAGAGGAGGACAGCCAGCAGTACCAAGGCAGCCTTAATCAGCATAGAGATCTCTGGCCCGGCTTTAAGCATCTCTGGGCCAGTGGCCTGCGCTTCTACCGTCAATAATTGAGCAGGTAATCATATGTTCGGAGTCTGTTACTACCCAGAGCACTGGCTGCAGTCCCAGTGGGAACAAGATGCAAAAATGATGGCTGATCTGGGTTTAACCTATGTGCGAATCGGCGAGTTTGCCTGGTCGAGACTAGAACCCAATCCCGGGGAATATAATTTTGCCTGGCTGGATGATGCCATTGCTACCCTTACCAATGCCGGTCTTAAAGTGGTGATGGGCACTCCCACCGCCACGCCGCCTAAATGGCTGATCGACCAGCATCCAGAAATATTACCGGTAGACCCAGATACGGGCCGCACCAGAGGTTTTGGCTCCCGCCGCCACTATGATTTTTCCAGTGCAGTCTATCTACGTGAATCAATGCGCATCACCGAGGCCCTGGCAGTTCGCTATGGCAAGCATGATGGCGTAGTGGGCTGGCAGACAGACAATGAGCTCTGCTGCCATGATACCGCCCTCAGTGGCTCCGCTCTGGCCAAACAGGCATTTCAGGACTGGTGTCGCCAGCGCTATACCAGCATAGATCAGCTCAACAGTGACTGGGGTAATGTATTTTGGTCAATGGAGTACCGGGACTTTACCGAGATAGAACTGCCCACAGGCGCAGTGACAGAAACCAGCCCGGCACACCGTCTAGCCTATCGGCGCTTTTCCTCAGATCAGGTCATTGCCTATCACAATCCTATGGTGGAGATTATTCGCCAATATGCGCCGGGCAAGTTTATTACCCATAATTTTATCCCCATGAATGAAACCGGGGTGGACAACTTTGCTCTGGCCGCACCCCTGGATTTTACTAGCTATGATAATTACCCTCTGGGCCGCACCGATCTGCTGCTAACCGGTGCCCCCAAAGAACAGCTAATGCCCTATATGCGCACCGGGCATCCGGACTTTGCCACCTACTACCATGATCAAACCCGCGGCCTGTTAAACCGTGGCTTCTGGGTTATGGAGCAACAGCCGGGGCCGGTAAACTGGGCCAATAATAACCCGCGCCCAGCACCGGGCATGATTCGCTTTTGGACTCTGGAAGCCTTCGCCCATGGCGCTGATTGCGTCTGTTATTTCCGCTGGCGACAGGCACCCTTCGCCCAGGAACAGATGCATGCAGGCCTGTTGCGCCCAGATAACACCAAAACTGAAGCCTGGTCAGAGGCAGAACAGGCCATGGCAGAAGTAACCGCGCTGGATATTGCCAACCAACCTTTAAAGCCAGCTTCTGTGGCTATTATTACCGGCGCCGAGGGACTCTGGGTCAGCGATATAGAAAAGCAGGGAGAGGCCTATGAGTTTAATCAGGTTCAGCTGTCCTACTACAGTGCACTGCGGGAACTAGGGGTTAATATAGACTTTATCTCAGTGGACTCTGACTTCGGGCCCTATGCCTTAATTATTGCCCCCAGCCTACCTATGGTGGATCAGGTCTTTGTCGATAAATGCCAAGCCAGTAGCGCGCAATTTATTTTTGGCCCCAGAGCTGGTGCCAAAACCTCAGAGTTTGGCTATCCCGCCACATTGCCACCTGGGTTATTGCAACAGCTAATTCCTATTCGTGTGCTATCGGTCGAGACCTTGCGTGCCGACTGTATGGAAGGGCTGTGCTGGAATAATCAGCAATACCAGAGCGGCAGCTGGTGCGAGCAAATCGATGCCAGAGAGTCAGAGATATTAGCCCGCTATGATAACGGCGAGCCCGCTGTGGTGCGTCAGGGTCGCTCCACCTATATTGGCACATTGACCAATCGAGAATTTTTGCTCGATTTTTTCCAGCAGTATTGTCAGCAGGCTGGCGTGCCAACCTTTAGGTTTGGAGAAAATATCAGAGTGAGCCAGAGAGGCGATTTGCTGTTTGCCTTTAACTACTCAGCTGAGCCCCAAACAATGCCTCTGGATAAAGAGGCTGAGCTTATATTGGGCAGTGCTATTATTGAGCCCCACGGAGTAACGGTGTGGCGCAGCTAAATGGCCATTGCTAACTGACCCAAAATACTAACAATAATAAATAGGAGTCTCTCTTGAGCGAGCAAGCCATTCAACTAGCGGTATTCTGTTTTGTCCTAGGTGCCATAGCACTGATCACCTACATCAAATGCACAGGCGAAAACCGCCATTCAACAGACTCAAATAAAGAATACTTTCTCGCTGGGGGCGGCCTGACCTGGGTCTTTGTGGCCGGCTCCATCACATTGACTAATCTGAGCACAGATCAGCTCGTGGGCATGAATGGCAATCAGATGCTATTGCTGGCTATCTGGGAGCTGGCAGGCTTTGCTGGCCTGATGGTGCTAGCCAAGGTGTTTCTGCCCGTGTACTACCGCAATAACTGCACCACAACCACTGAGCTTCTGGAGCGACGCTACGATAGCAAACATGTTCGGGCACTGGTCTCCACCATGTTCCTTTTTATTAATGTATTTGTTTTCCAGCCTGCGGTGATTTATACCGGCGCGCTATTTATGATCTCCATGACTGGTATTGATGCGGATCTAATGACCATCGCCATTGCCTTTGCACTGGTGGGCGCGGCCTATTCCGTACTGGGTGGGTTGCGCGCCGTGGCTGTGTCCGACACCTACGGTGGTGTACTGGTGCTTCTAATGGGGCTTCTGGTAGTGGTGTTATCGCTGATGGCTATAGACTTTGACCTCAGCGGTATTCCGGCCGAGCGCCTAACACTGATTGGCGATAGCGATTCACCTGTACCCTGGCACACCCTATTGACTGGTATGTTTCTGATTCAGATCTTCTACTGGAGTACCAATCAGACTATTACCCAGCGCGCCATGGCGGCACCAACAGTGAAAGAGGCTCAGAAGGGTGTGTATGCCGCAGCCTTTATCCGGGTGATCTTTATTCCTTCTATGGTGGTTATCCCAGGTATTGTTGCCTTTAAACTCTATGGTGATATAGGTGATCAGGCCTACGGGCGCATTGTGGGTGATTTGCTACCAAGCTGGCTATCTGGAGTATTTGCCGCTGCCATCGCTGCGGCGGTACTCAGTTCATTTAACAGTATGGTTAACTCTTCTGCGGCCATGTATGTCTGTGATCTGCACGAGCGGTATATCAATGAGACCCCTAATGTGCGAGTGCTAAGCGGCATTGCCACCAGTATCTTTGTGTTAATTGCTGTGGCCATGGTGCCGGTGTATGCCCAGTCTGAGAGCATTATTAATCTGCTTCAAGAACTCTGGGGTCTGATCAGCATGCCAATACTGGCCTGCTTTGCGGTGGGTCTGCTATTTAAAAATGTCGACTATAGGGCGGCTATTGCGGCAGTGATCTTTGGTGTGCTGATGTATGCCTGCTTTATCTGGCTATGGATGCCACTGCATTATATTCATATGATGTTTTTCACCTTCTTTATCTGCGTTGGATTAGCGCTGACCATCAACCGATTGGTGCTGGGTAATAAAGCAGAGTTTATTGGCTTGCAGGCAGTCTAATTCTGCTGAAGATGGAAAACCAATAATGTCTCGGACTGCATAATTGGCAACTGCAGCCCGGCATGGATTAAGGCATCACCATTAATGACTGCGCCATTGATTCTATCCAGAATGGATGGAGATGAACTGCTCGGCTTTAGGGGCCAGATAATATCCACTGTATAAAGCTTATCTGGATTCAGCCTAGGAAAGCGCAAGCGGCCTGCACTGGAATTGGGTGAGCTTGCTAGCAGCGCATAGGAAAATAAAGCCTCCTCTCCATCCTCGGCAACTATCCCAAAACTATTCTCAAACTCCTGAGTATCCAAGCGCACCAACTCGCCGCTATGAATCAATTGACGGTGCTGCTTATGCAGTGCCACAGCGGCGGTTAATTCGGCTTTTTCGTCCTTATCCATATCCAGTAAGTTGGCCTCAATACCCATATCCCCAAACAGTGCCACCCCCGCTCTAGTAGCCATGCTGATACTGCGCCCAGTGATATGACAGTCTTTGGGCCCCACATGGGCACCCATAAATTCTGCCGGGAAAAACATTGAAAAGCCTTTTTGAATGGCCAGTCGATCCAATGCATCATTGCTATCCGAGGGCCAGATACGATCCGAATAAGCTAAAATACCAAAGTCAGCGCGGCCACCCCCAGAGGAGCAGCTCTCAATTTCAACCAGTGGATGAGCAGCGCGAACACGACCAAGCAACTGATAAAGGGACAGTGTCTGGTAATGAGTCACCGCTCGCCCCTCGGTATTGCCGGGCTGATTAATCGTCCGATTCATATCCCATTTTAAGTAGGCGATGGGATACCGACTCAGCAGCGCATCAATGCAGTTAAACAAATAGTCCTGAACCGCTGCCCTGGTTAAATCCAGCACCAGCTGATTTCTCGATACAATTAATGGCGCTGGTGGCGTACTCAAAATCCAGTCCGGATGAGCGCGATACAGATCGCTATCCGGGTTTACCATCTCAGGTTCAATCCACAGGCCAAACTCCATACCTCTAGCCTGCACAGTTTCAATTAGTGGCCCTAATCCATCGGGAAAAACTGTCTCATCCACAGTCCAGTCCCCCAGCCCAGCGCGGTCAGATTTGCGGTTTTTAAACCAGCCATCATCCAGCACAAAACGCTCCACACCCAGTTCCGCGGCACTGTCCGCCAGAGCCTGAAGCCGTTCCAGCGATAGATCAAAATACATGGCCTCCCAGGTATTAAAGTGCACAGACTTGGTCTTATCCGCCATACGGCTAGCGGTCAGATGGGAGCGGATATAGCGATGAAAGCAGCCGGATAACTCTGATAATCCATTATTAGTACTGGCGCCATAGAGCACCGGCGAGCAATAGGATTGGTTGGGTTCAAGACTCAGCTCACCGGGAAAAAATAGCTCCCCTAGCTGGGCATAGGCACGACCGGTAAACTGCTCTTCAACACGAATATGATGATTGCTACTCCAACCCAGATGCAGCCCATAGGCAGCGCCAGCACTCTCGTTGGTCTCCGCGGCATGAATAATGACACCGGGAAATGAATCATGGGAGGTTCGCCCAGAACGGTTTTCCCGCAGGTAGGTGCCCATAAATCGGTCCACCGGCTGAAGCTGAAATTCCTTGGCCCAGCGGCCCTGAAAACCAAGAATTTTATTGTAGTGCATGGGCACGGGGATACTGGGCGCATTACATTGCTCAACCCATAGACGGCTATCACCCAAATTGCACAGCTCAGTACTGGCGGTTAACAGATCGCTATCAGCATCAAGGCCGATTCTATGGGTAACCCGAATCTGAGTGCCCTCACAGACAGACTCAATGGTTAGATGGGTATGGCTATCTTGGGTTACTGAGGTAATCTGCGCACTGACCGCCCAACCTGTGCCCCCTCGATGTACCTGAATGCCCGGATTGCCCTGAAAGCCATAACCTAGTTCTGGTGATAGGGAAATAGGTGCCTCCTGAGGTGGGCAGGCCGGGGCCTCTTGCTGAGTTGCTAGCAGTGCCAGCATTTCCGGACTGCTGCCCTCGTCTAGGCGCGCACCCCAGTAGACTATCGCCGGACCATTGTTGCCACAGTCCAGCACTAAGCTGCTGTGTCGACTATGGACTGTATAGAAAGACTTTGGGGCTGCTGACATAGGGCAATCTTCTTATTATTCTGCTGCTTTACTTGGGCTTAGATGCCCATTCATAATGCCGTACTCGCTGGACTCAGAGCCAGCAAAGGTAATCATACTGATCTACAACAAACTATAACAGGAGTTGTTATTTTGGCCTCCACAATCAATAGCCAGCTACCCTTTAGTGACATTGTCAAAGTAAGATACAGCGATTTGGACGCTCAGGGACATCTGTATTTTGCCAACTACCTGGTGTTTGGCGATGAGGTGCTTGGGGCCTATATGGAGCAACTGGGTCTGAGTATTATGGATCCTCTCTCTGCACCCTGTTTGATATTTACCGTGAATATCCACTGCGACTATCTCAACGAAATCGCAGGAAACTCTGAGATTGCAGTGTATGCGGGATACGGCCGATTAGGAAAATCCAGCGCCGATGCGGTGTTTGAATTATACAATAATGCCGACGGGACCCTGCTAGCCAAAGGCGGCTTAACCCAGGTATTTGTAGACCCCAAAACCCGGCAGTCAATGCCAATACCAGCGTTTTACAGAGAGAATATACTTGAACAGCAGCAGGAGTTGCGACCCTAGGGTAACTAACGCCGGCGAATCTTGAAATATAACAATATGCCGGATAGCGAACTGATTAGGGCCAGAATAGAGAAGAAACGAATAAATACATTACCAAAGTCGTCTCTCTCGTTCCAATCCATAATATGCAGGCCCCACAGAAAATCCCAGGTGCGCCAGGCGTCCGAGCGCACCGCGACAATTTTTCCAGAATAGGGGTTCACATATACATTGACCAGCTCTTCCCCAGCAGTAGCCTCAACTCGATAAAGGGGAAGTGGCCTGCCGCGATATTCTGCGCCAGCTTCTGCCTGGGTAATCTGACTAACAGTCCCAACAACAAGGGTTGTATTCTGCTCTACCAGAGCTAGGGCCTGATCCTCTGACAAAGCTTCAACAGGGCTGCCATCGGCCTGAAAAAATTTTGCCCCCTCATCCGTCTTGGCTTCTATCAGCAATTGATCAAGGCGATAGAAATAACTGATGCCCTGAGCCTGAGGTAAACTTACCTGACCACTAATATCAAAATCTCTCGCCGGCTGCTCAACCAGATACTGGCTACCCCGAATATCGCCAATCTCATTGAAGGAGAAATAGATACCCGAGATGGTCCACAGCAGCAGCTGAATGGAAATTGCGAGGCTCAGATATTTGTGAACCTGTCTTAGCAGCCTATTCAATGGAAACTTAGCCCATACGCAGCAGTGCGCAGATCTTATTGCCAGCGGGATCACGCAGATAAGCTAGATACATATCGCCCATAGCACCGCCCTCACGCACTCCTGGCGCATCTTCACAGGTGGTACCGCCATTTGCCAAACCAGCCGCATGCCAAGCATCGCCCTGCTCTGTGGAAGTCACATTAAAACCAAGGGTGCTGCCATTACCATGACAGGCTGGCTCGCCATTAATAGGAACACTGAGCCCCAGGACTGAATCGCCATTAAAATAAAAGCAACGGCCTTTGGGATCTATCATACCCGCCTCATAACCCAGCTCTCCGAGAATAGCATCGTAGAATTTTTTGGACTCTTCGATACTGTTGGCACCGATCATAATATGACTAAACATAGTTTTCTCTTTTTATAGTTGGAGTTTAAATCTAAATAATTTTCAGCAAATTAACAAAACCGAATAATAACAGCTTGGGCTTTTTATGCGCAGGAAAAGCATGTTTTTCTTGATCGAGTTAATCGCGCAGGCCACCTAGGACAAGGCGGTTAATCGGAAACACTCCGATCGAGAAACTCTACAATAGCGGGCCCCACTATGCTGGGTTGCATATAGGTAATATTATGCCCCCCATCATCAATCACCACTAGCTGAGTATGAGGGATAGCCTCCAGCAACTTTTCACTGCCCATAAAGGGCACTGTTGCATCATCCGTGCCCCAGATAGCCAGGGTTGGAATACCCAGTTTGCCCACCGCCTCAAAGTTATCTAGGGCGTTGAACAGGTTGAAGTGCCGCAAAGTGGACACCAGTGACTCTACAAACCCAGAGAACTGCATCTGCTTGCTTACTTTGACAACAAACTTCCCTCTGGGTATAGCCAGAGGATCACCGATATTAGCCATTTCGGTTTCGGTAATATCGCTGACTAGCATATTGTCCGCAAACATATGTCCCAGCCATTCGCCTATCAGCGGGATATTAATCAAACTGCTCGTGGCAGGTTGCTCGGTCATAAAACCAGCCGGCGCTATGAGGGACATGGTTTTAACCCTGTCTGGATAGGCCTGGGCAAAATGACCCAAAATCGCACCGCCCATAGAATAGCCAACCAGATGCACAGGCTGGGAGAGATTTTGATAATCCAAAAGCTCTTTCAGGGCTCGAACATAAAGCTGCGCATCATAATCTGTGGATGGCCGCTCAGAAAACCCTCGGCCAAAATGGTCATAGACCAAAACCTCATACCCAGCGTCAAGAAAAAACTGCCTAACTCCATCCCAGACAAAATGTGGTGTCGAAAAACCATGGATCAAAACCAGGGTCTGGCCATTGCTTTTGGCCTCGCTAGGTAAATACCATCGGTAATAGAGATTGCCCTGGGACAACGTCGCCCAGCCACCCTCAGGGGGTAGATCCGCTAAAGCAATAGGCTTTAAGCCATAGGTTTTACTGACGTAAGGTATGGCCAACGCCAGAGCAGTAATTAATACCATTAATGCGACTGTTTTCAATGTCCTAACCTCTACGATCTAATCACTTTAAGACTTTGGTATTCCACCAAATAATGAGTGGCGTAATCACCAGAGTTGGCAGTATCCAAATAATCCAGCTCGGTTGCATATCTATGTTTACCACTAACACAGCAGTGATAACCGCAATAGTTCCCCCCAGCATATTGCTGAGGTGGCCAGCAATCCGTTGCGGCCCCTGAGCCGTCTGATTTTTATGCGTGCGGTAGTCTCTAAAACCCAGCGCCAAAGCCACAGTGCCAAACACCACAGGAATAACAAAATCCGCATTGCCCCCGATAAAATAAACAGCAGCCAATAACCAGAGTCCAACACCAGACAACAACATCAGTAGCACCGCTATCCAGTCAACAGTAGCCGCAACACCAGTGCGATTCCTGGCAAATCTCAGTCCGGCAAAGGCTAAGTAAAAGGAAAATATCGCGGTAATAAATAGAAACTGGTTGCCAGATACCAATGCCATAGGAATGGCAGTTATGAAAATACCCAGCATTCCTAAAAAGTAAACCCGCCCCGCTCTAACATGCTGCTTTTTACCCTTAGCTGAAATTATAGCCAACATACTGGCAACCAGCGCAGTGGCCCCCGACCCTATATGTATAGCTAAAACTAAATTCATCATCGCCCCCGTCAAATAAAAAGCGCGTTATTGAGCTGTGCCATGGGCAATAATTCTTATATAGCCGCGCACGCCCTGCGCATAGTCAGCCACCGCAATTTTCTCATTGGTGCCATGAAACCCTGTCAGCAATTCTGGGGTCAACCGGATCGGGTTAAATCTGTAGGCATTGTCTGCCACCTTGCCGTAGTGCCGACTATCTGAAGCGGCGATCATTAAGCCCGGCGCCACGGGAATATCCCCATGTATCTCCCGCATACTCTGGGCAATAATCGCAAAGCCTGGCGCTTTCCAATCAGAAACAGCGGAGGCGTCTGCCCCGCCACGGCGGTGCACTGAGATACTATCACTGGCCACTAGATCAGCAACATAGCTCTCTATACTATCCATGGAATCCCTGGGGTGAATTCTAAAATTAACCGTAGCCACAGCTTCGATTGGCAATACGTTGGTCTTGACGCTGCCCGATAGCATGGTCGGCGCAGTGGTTGTGCGAAGCATGGCATTGGTAGTCGGTGCCCCGCTGAGCTGGTTATCGATCAAACCACCAAACAACCATTGGTTAGCAAAAAAGACTCTGGGAACAAAGGGCATATGGCGACTAATCCGATCAAACATATCGGCAGACAGCCCTTCAAGCCCCCCGGGTACCGGGTTTTCTTCCAGCTGAGTAATGGCGCGAGCGAGGTCTGTAATCGCACTGGTTTGCGGAGGCATAGAGGAGTGTCCGCCCTCAGCGGCCGCCACAATATCCAGAGTAATACTGCCTTTTTCCGCCACATTAATAGCCGCCACCAGGCTATCAACTCCGGCAATCAAGCCATCAAAGATAAACGAACCCTCATCCAGGGACCAGGCAAGCTGGACCCCCTGATCTTTAAGATAGGCAGCCACCGCTGCAGCACCCTCTGGCCCACCAATTTCCTCATCATGGCCAAAGCTAAGATAAACCGTTCTTTTCGGCTGATGACCAGCACCCAATAGATAGGTCACGGCTTCAAGAATACCTAGCACACCGCTTTTATCGTCCAGTGCCCCGCGACCCCAGATCAGTCCATCCACTATGGCCCCAGAAAAAGGCGGCTGCTGCCACTGACTCTCAGAGCCTGGGATGACCGGCACCACATCGTAATGCCCGGTAACAAGAATCGGTTGCAGACTACTGTCAGAACCTTGCCAGCGATAGAGCATGGTGTCATTGAGCTGAATATAGTCGAGGCTTTGATGAACTCTGGGGTAGCTGGTATGCACCCAGTCTATAAAGGCAGTGAATTGAGACTGGTTTTTTAGCTCTGGCGACTGGAAGGAAACGGTCTGAAATTGAATCGACTGGGACAGGCGCTCTGCCAATCCAACTTCATTGAGCTCAATGTCAACCAAGTTAGTGTTGGTGGCTGCCGGAGGCTGGTGCATCAGGGTGCGCACAACCACCACCGCGATTAGAACTCCAATGGCCGCTATGCTTCCGTTAAAAAGTCGCTTCATATTAATCTACCCCGATTATATTTTTAGAGCCTTTTATTCTCTGTTCTCCTGCTTATGCTAACAGCCCAGCTTGCTCAATGTCATCCTAGGCTCTCTTTGCTGTCTGTCATTCTGAGCATAGCGAAGGATACCAACAGATGCTGTTAGACAATACTTTACAGCCCCCACCTTGCGCTGGGCCAAAATGAAAAATATGATCTATAAAAACCAGAGGCACTTTACACAATGACTGAATTCACTAATGACCTGACCTGGGCAGAATTTGAGCGCATCGATCTTAGGGTTGGAACAATTGTTGCCGCAGAGATTTTTAAAGAGGCAAAGAAACCCGCTATTAAAATGAGCATCGACTTTGGCGATGAGTTAGGCATTAAAAAGTCGTCCGCGCAGATCACTCACCATTATGATCCAGAGACATTAATAGGCAAACAGGTCGCCGCAGTGGTCAACTTCCCAAAAAAACAGATTGGCCCCATTATGTCGGAATGCCTTGTGACAGGTTTTACTCAAGAGGATGGCAGTATCATATTGGCCATTCCCGATAAGCCGGCCAGCAATGGATCCCGTCTGGCCTAATAGACTATTGACTAATGCTTGCCGCGATTCCAGCCAGACTCAGCCAGAGCCCTATTGCCAAACTCAACAGCCTGGGGCTCCAGTTCAGTGGCCATGGTATCGTTCCAGCGATTTAAAAACCCAAACAGAGATATCACCGCCACCATTTACCACCTCGCGCTCTGAGAAAAATGGGTTGAGCGCTGCAAAATGATCCGGCTCTGTAGCATTGGGCTGCAACGCTGCATGCCAGGCAAAGCGGAGAGCCGCCCGCTCTCGCTCTGTAAACAGAGGCGACTGCTCAAAATCAAAAGCAGCGGCGATTTTATCTTCGCCAGCACCGGCACGGTGAGCCGAATGGGACGTGTGGGCCTGACAATATTGGCAGCCACCGGCGCGACTGCTCACCAGTGCAATCAGCTGTTTCAACTCTGGCTCCAACTCACCGGTCTGCAACACCGTAGCACCCAAACCACCAAATGCACTCAGTAGTTCCGGCCAGTGGGCCATGGTCAGCATGCTATTGGGCACAAAGCCCATGCCGGCCTCTACCATATCCAGCATTGGTGCGAGAGCCGGGATTTCCTGCCGATCTTTTTTAGAAATTTGGCTCATATAAATAGGCCTCTAAACCGGGTCCGCTATTTTTAATAGCTGCTTGCCGAGATTCTCGCCCGTATAAAGTCGCTGCAAAGTACGGGGAATATTGTCAAACCCCTCCTGCATATCAACCTGATAGATAATATCCCCAGAGGCTACCCAACCCATCAGGGCTTCAATAGCTTCCATTGCGCGGGGGAGATAATCGAGAATAATAAAGCCCTGCATACGACCGCGATTGGTCACCAGGTTCATTAGATTATTGGGGCCGGGCGCCGGCTCTGTGTTGTTGTAATTGGCAATACCGCCGCACATAACAACCCGGGAATAGAGATTCAGATGATTTAGCGCGGCTTCCAGTATCGGGCCGCTGACATTATCAAAAAATACATCCCATTTGTCCGGGCAGTGGATGGCAATCTGCTCGCTGACATTCTCGTTTTTATAATCAATCACCGCATCAAATCCGGCCACATCTTTTAGCCAGGCACATTTTTCAGGGCCACCGGCAATACCCACCACGCGACAACCTTTAAGCTTGGCAATCTGTCCCACCACGGAACCGGTGGCACCGGCAGCACCGGACACCAGCACTGTCTCGCCCGCCTTGGGCTGGCCATGATCCATCAATCCAAAGTAGGCGGTCATGCCCGTGATACCCAAAATCGATAGCATCATTTCCGGAGATACCTCGGGCGGTAATTTATTAATGCCCGTGGGGCCTTTGCCGGGCTCTACCACCGCATAGTCCTGCCAGCAACCAGTGGTTTGCACCAGCTCACCCACGGCAAAGTCGGGATGTTGAGAATCAACTACCTGTGAAACAGAACCGGCACGCATCACCTCACCTATAGCAACCGGCGGCAGATAACCGGGGCGATCAACCATCCAATTGCGCTGGGTGGGGTCAAAAGACAGACACAGGTTTTTAACCAGGATCTGACCGCTGGTAATCTCAGGTACAGGGGTTTCTGTGTACTCAAAATTTTGTGGGCCAATCATGCCGTCTGGTCGGGCGGCCAGCAGCCACTGTCTGTTTACTGTCATTATTATTCTCCTTGGATGCTTTGATCTGCGCGGATGCCGCTAATAATGCGGCAAGCATTTTTGATAAAAATTGGTCCAGAGGTAAAGCTGTCAATCAGCCCCTGCACATCTGCAGGAATATCCTCTCCCTGCAATGAAGGCCCTTGATCTGCCCTGGTAGCACCTACTAAAAGCACCCCCATGGTTTTCACTAGCTCGAGAGACTGGGACTGATTAAGACCCAGAACAGGCGCGGTGGCCTGAGCAATACAGTCCACACGCTTGATAAAATTGCGCTTTGACTGAATCAAACTGTCGATGGACACATTGTGCTCAATCACATGCTCAAGCCTGGTCAATAGGGGAATAAAGCTGCCATCAGCCAGAGCTGTGGTGTACAGGGTTTTTGCATAATCCTGATCTGTCATGGCGTCTTGCAGCTGATCGAGAAACACATGACTCCAGCGCACCAGACTCTGGTTATACAGGGTTAAAAACACTTCCTCGCGGGTTTTAAAATACAGATACAGAGTCCCTTTAACGACCCCGGCCAGTTTGGCCAGGTTCGCCATTGAGAATCCCTCGTAACCCACCTCAGTAAAATGCTGCTCTGCCGCGTCTAGTATTTGCTGGCGGCGAAAATGCTTTTGATCCTGAGTGCGTGCGCGTTTTCGCTCTGTGCTCATCGCTTTACTTTGTCCTTAATATTCTTCTCAGAAGCCGGGCCATAGGGAGGCATAAAGCCAGCCAGTTTAGCCACAGGAATGCGTTTTGGCTGACGGTAGATACCTTTGGCATGGCTGAACGTCTTAAAGCCTTCGATGCCATGATAGGCGCCCATACCACTGGGACCGACACCGCCAAAGGGCAGGTCTTTCTGCAGCATATGGAACATCACATCATTGATAGAGACGCCGCCAGAGGTGGTGCCCGTGAGGAAGCGCTTCTCCTCAGCCTTGTCGTAGCCAAAGTAGTAGGCGGCCAGAGGGCGAGGCCTATCGTTGATATAGCCAATAGTCTCTTCGAAGTGCTTGTAGGTTTTAATCGGCAACAATGGCCCAAAGATTTCATCCTGCATACAGATGGCATCATCATCCGGGTTAATAATCAGCGTCGGTGGAAGCTTCTGGGCAGGATTATCTTTAAAGTCTTCATTGGCCGGGTTGATGGTAACCATCTTGATTTTGCGCTTTTCGGCATCGTTGAGGTTGTCCATCATGCGCTGGTAATGACGCTCATTAACCATAGCGGTGTACTGGTCATTGTTCACTATGGTTGGATACATCTCATTAACTACCGCAGTGGCCTGCTCAATCACTTGATCTAAGCTCTCTTCGGGGACCATCAGATAATCAGGGGCAATACAGACCTGCCCGGCATTTAACATCTTACCCACCATAATGCGCTGCACTGCTTCATTGAGGTTAGCGCTGCGGGAGACCACCACCGGTGACTTGCCACCAAGCTCCAATGTGACCGGCACCAGGTTGCGTGCTGCAGCACCCATAATATGCCGGGCAACACTGGTTGCACCGGTAAAGATCATATGATCGAAAGGCAATGAGGAGAATGCCTGCCCTACTTCAGGGCCACCGGCAAAAACCGTTAATTCTGTGGGGTCAAAGGCCTCGGCCACCATTTCTGCAATCAGCGCAGAAGTAGCCGGGGTAAACTCAGAGGGCTTGATCATAGCCCGGTTACCCGCGGCCAGCACATTGGCCAGAGGCTCAAATACCATGCCCAGGGGGAAGTTCCAGGGAGCCAGCACACCAACCACACCTTTGGGTTGATATTCGATAGAGGAACGTCCACCCAGCAGATTTAGCGGGAACATGCTGGGCCGCTTTTCCACCTTCATCCAGCTTTTAAGATGCTTTCTGGAGTGCTTGAGACATTCAATGGAGCCGGTCACATCGGTCATCAGATTCACCTCTCTTGGCCTGCAACCAAAATCTGAATTCATTGCTTCACTGATCGACTCGGCATTCTTAACCAGCACATCAATAGCGCGATTAATACGGTCGATACGGGTCGCCGCCGACACCTCGCCCTCAGCAATATAGCTATCGCGCTGAGCCTGCAGTGCCGCCTGCATTTTGAGTTCGGTTTCAGTATCTACAAGGATTTTTTGCGGTGCGTTCATTGCTATTCTCCGATAGTTTATAAATGACTTAGGGTCATTAAATAACTGACCAGAGGTCATTGCAAGCTTTTTATCGGTGGGAAATAACCGGAAAGGAATATGCTAATTCAGTTCAACCAGCTGAGGCCCCAAGAATTTGGGACCCCATAGGCTTAGATAAGCGCTGATATCAGGGGTGTTAGGCTGTCTCTGCTGTGTTCTTATTTAACCAGCGGAACTGCACAATTATGCCCACCACAAAGATCAGTAAAAATGCCTGGTGAAAAGCCATCAACAGAGGGTCTTCAAAGGAATCAATAAACGGATCTCCTAGGGGCAGACGGCGCAGGAAGTCCGTAATCGCTGGAATCATATGAAACAGCAGCGTGCTGGAGTAACCCAGCGCCTGAAAATACATGGAGAAGCGACCAAACCACTTAAACTTCTCCATAATAATGCCACCGCTAACCGCAACTAGGGTCAACACCGCCAGCCAGTGGGCAATACCAAAGCCACCCTGGTTGTAGATACCCAGAGCAGAGCCAGCCACAATAATGGTGACCAGCACATAGAGCTTCCCCGACTTATTGTCCAGAGAAACTACCCTGTATTTATACAATGTATAAAACGCAGCGACCAGTGCCACTATCCCAAGGATTGTGTGGAACCAGCCTAGTAATGTCATTTCTGGCATTTTTGTTCTCTCTTAATTAGCATTAATTATTTATGGGGGTTTACTAGGTACTTCTCGCCCGTCGCCTGTTTTGCATAGCCGCGAATAACCTCTGGCTGCAGCATCTCTTCAAACGAGATCTCCTGAGTGTAATGGCTAGCAAAGGTGGTATTTATCTCACGGGCAACACGGGCGCGCATTTCACCAAAGCGCTTCATACCAATGCGACCAATCATGGGTGTCAACAGCCAACCACCCAGCCCCCATTGCAGGCCAAATGATCTGTTTAGAACAGTGGGCTGCATATCCAGTCCGCCATAGATATATACCTGCTTGTAGGTGTCTGAACCATAGCGGCTGTATTCTGTGGCTGTTTTGTTAGCAGCGATTTCCATGGCCGCCAGTATTTGGCCAGGCAGCTTGCCGCCATTGCCACCACCGGTGGCGTCAAAGCCCAGGGTGCAGCCAGTGGCAACAATTGCATCCACTAGATCGGCCATAAAGCTATCTGAACTAGTATCGCAAATATACTCTGCTCCCAGCTTTTTAAGCGTTTCTACCTGCTCGGGTTTTCTAACCACATTGATCAGTGGCACGCCGTCATCCTGACAAATCTTTACCAGCATCTGACCCAGATTTGAGGCTGCAGCAGTGTTAAGGAGGGCTGTGTGATTTTCCATTTTCATGGTTTCCACAAAGGCCAGAGCAGTCAGTGGGTTTACAAAGGAAGACGCAGCTTCCGTGGAGGTAGTCCCCTCATCCATCAGCAGACAGCTCTGAGCGGGAACACAGCAGTACTGGCTATACATAGCCCCACCAGCCACACCAACAGTTTTGCCGATCAGATGTTTGGCATTCGCACCGGCATCTACCACAACCCCGCCCCCTTCATTGCCCGCTTGCATGGATAGACCCATACGCGGCTTCATTGCGCCCATCATTGCGGGGTGCAATTTTATGGATGTGACAGCCTGATCGCCTTCCCCAGAAACACTGATGCTATCTAGATCCGCAGCGAAGGTAACCAGCAAGGCAAGGTCAGAGGGATTAATAGGGGAAGCTTCTACTTTGAGAAGAACCTCATTTTCGCCGGGAACTGGCCGCTCTGAATTAACAATGGATAGTTCCAATACGCCTTCATTGGTGATCGTTGAGCGTATTTGTTTTGAGCTATTGTCTGACATGATTTCCCTCATTAGTTATAGGTATTAGGAGCAGGCCCTATAGTTGACCCTTGATTAATATGCAGTATGATATGGTTTGTTAGGTTGATTATACAAGTAGTCATTAAAATCATACTGCTATAGAAGCGTAGACTATGACCCAATGTAAAAGCCCTGTAAGCAATGCACTAAGCCTGATCGGCGGCAAATGGAAAATCGCCATTATCTATAATTTGCGCCAAGACCCGGTCCGGTTTGGCGAGTTAAAGCGCATTCTGTCTCCCATTACTCAACAGATGCTGACCAAACAGCTGCGTGAGTTGGAAAGAGATCAACTGATCGATCGCAAGGTCTACGAAGTCATTCCCCCTAAGGTGGAATACTCTCTGACCAACTTTGGTCAGTCTTTTATGCCAGTGTTAGATTCCCTGTGCAAATGGAGCACAGAGAATAACGACCTGATGCAGTCTATCTCCTCAGAAAATCAGTCTTAATAACCTGAGATTACTCCCATGAATCTACTAGACAATAAAAATCTAAAATGGCGACGCTATACCGAGGGGGATAATTTTGATTATCCAGTGGATTATTCCGATGCCGTGTTGGACGCCCGTGAGGATGGCCGCCTAGAGCTATTGGTTAAATGGGAGCCCAACTGCTACTGCCATTTTCACCGTCACACAGCAGACACAACCTCGCTGGTGTTGCAGGGTGAACTGCGGGTTACAGATATAGATCTGGTCAGTGGACAAGAACTGGGGACAAGAATTAGAACGGTCGGCGACTTTGCCCATAAAGAACCTGGTGATGTGCATATGGAACAGGCTGGGCCAGATGGCGCGCTGGTACTGTTCAGTATTTATGATACTGAGGCAGAGGGAAAACTGGCTCAGGCTCTAACAAAACAGGGGGAGGTGATTAGCACCTCCACCATAGAGCGTATTTTTAGAAGGCTTAATTCACAATAAGCTAAAAATCTACTTGCTCACGACCCCATAAAATAAATTAAAACAGGAGTGGCTCTCAGCATGAGCGAAATCTATATACCCCCTAAAGTCTGGAACTGGGACAAAGAGAGTGGCGGTAGATTTTTTAAAATAAATCGACCCATAGCAGGCGCGACCCATGATAAAGAGCTACCCATAGGCAAGCACCCTTTCCAGCTCTACTCCTTGGGTACACCCAATGGCGTAAAAGTCACCATTATGTTCGAAGAGCTTCTGGCTCTGGGGCATAAAGATGCAGAGTACGACGCCTGGCTAATTAATATTGGGGAGGGGCAACAATTTAGTAGTGGCTTTGTAGAGGTCAATCCCAACTCAAAGATCCCCGCACTGATGGATCGCCGGGGCGCCGAGCCCGTTCGCATTTTCGAGTCTGGGGCTATGCTGATGTATCTGGCCGAGACCTTTAATGAATTTTTGCCTACCGCTATTCCAGAGCGCACAGAATGCTTGTCCTGGTTATTCTGGCAGATGGGCAGCACGCCATTTTTGGGCGGTGGCTTTGGTCATTTTTATGCCTATGCCCCAGAGAAGTATGAGTACCCGATTAATCGCTTTGCAATGGAAGTTAAACGGCAGCTCGATGTGCTCGATCAAACCTTGGCCAATCGTGAATACTTAGCCGGTGATAACTACTCAATCGCCGATATGGCCACCCACCCCTGGTATGGCACTTTGGTGTCAGGCTCTCTCTATAGTGCCCAGGAATTTTTAGATGTGGCCAGCTATACCAATGTAATAAGATGGGCGGAGCAAATTCAGGAACGTCCGGCCGTACAGCGAGGACTCAGAGTCAACCGTGTTTGGGGAGAAGAAAGCCGGCAGCTAGCGGAACGCCATGATGCCAGCGATCTGGACAACTAGGGGACCCGCTGCCAAGATTTGGTTTGATAGACAAATCCCAGGTAGCCACGCACCATAAGTGCGCTACCTTCCAACCAGACTTTGCCTTTGTAGGACCCTCCAGTCTCCGGGTCAAATACAGTGCCACTCTGCCAGATAGATTTCTTTAAGCTAAGCCCGTTAATCACTTCCATACCAATAACGGGCTTGCCATATAAGTCTCCTTTACACTTATCACAGAGCGGATTTTCCTCAGGCTGATTTTGCAGACTAAGGATAGTGGCATAGAGCTTGCCCTCTTCAATTCGAACTTCCACTGTCGACTGAACCCTACCCTCCTTATCAAAGGTATTCCATAGGCCGCTCGGGTCCATAGATGGCTCAATAGAGGACTCAGCCCAACCAGCGGTAGCCAAAATGGACAGAATCAACATAAGTAATTTTTTCATAACCAACACCTCTTAGGGTTCAACCTGTCTATCCAGGGCCTTTCTTGGTCCCGGGAAAAACTGATTAGTCTGCTTCTGATAATCCGTATACCCAGGTCTTTTCTGCGCCGAGTAATATTCTGAGGGTACAGCGCCACTGATATAGACCAATGTACTGTACATAAACTTGGAGGCCAGCAAAAGACCCAACCCCAACAGTATCCATAGGGCATCAGTTTCCGAGCCCCTCAGGGCCAGCCATGATGGAATAGCGGCAATAACCAGGCCGTTCCACACCATCCATTCGGCAAAATAATTAGGGTGTCGACAGTATTTCCACAGGCCGACATTGCACACCTGATTGTGTTTGCCCGCTTTTTTCATCTTGCGAAGAAAATCAAGTTTCTGCAAATCAGCAACGGATTCCAAAGCAAAAGCCAACACCCAGATAACCAAGCCGAGCAACTCCAAAGCGTGAAACTGCTGGCTATTATTGGACGCGATAATAAACACCGGGAACGCTAAAAACGACGCATTGGCCAGCCCCTGAGAAATAGCATCCACCTGCAGGGCCAGCCCAGTATTGGTTTTGCCCTCCTGCTGCCAAACAATCCGCTGATACTGATAACGGGGAAACTCCTTCTTTAACAATCCCAATCGCCACATTTTTAGGGCACCCAGCCCCATACGCAGACCTATCAGCACAACCACCCCACTGACAACAATAGACCGCAGCCAATAACCATCGCTGTAGAAAAAGCTGATAATACCAAGCACCACTAGCCCCCAGGGCCAGCCAATATCCACATAGCTCATGCGCCCGGTGCGCCATATTGGTATGCACACCACCAGTGTAAACAGCAACAGCTGAGCCAAGCTATTCATAAGCGCTAGGTTAAAGAATGTCGAACTATTTAAAATAACTACCAGCCCCAGCAAGAAGGCATAGAGAGGACGAAAGTACTTCATAGTTAATTCCGAATCTGTGGCTACCCATGCTGTGGGTCTCACCAACCAGCATGCAACATAAGGCCTTATAAAAATTATTGGCTTATCTTAGCAGGCTTCAAAAGGAATTTTACTTTTTATCATGTTACCTTTACTTCACTTATTTTACATGGTAAGTTTGCGTTACATTACCTTCAAAGAGAAAACCATGGCAGATCTAATCCCTATTTTAGGCATCCTCACTGGAATCATTGTCCCAGTGGCAGTCTTTATCTGGCTGTATTTTGAAGGCAAAGGTAAACGAGAAACCATCTTGGAAATCGCTAAACATATGGATGATCCCTCCAAGGTAGAAGAATTGGTTGGTATTTTCGATGAACGAAAAAAAGACCCAATAGATTATCGAAGAGGCGGCGTAATAACGTTATTTGTCGGTGTTGGCCTATACCTTCTCGGCACTACGGCGATGGGACCCTTCTTTAAAGGCGTTGGGCTTCTGGTGGGTGCGATAGGAATAGGCACCATGATTGCTGGGTATCTCTATCCAAATACCAGCGCAGAACTAACAGATGCAGTTGAAAAGTTTGAAGAGAAATAAACAGTGGGCAAACACCACAAAAAGCTTCTAAACAATCTTGAAGACCTTAGAAAATCTGCCGGCTTAACTCAACAAGAGCTGTCGGAAAGTGCTGAGGTCTCAAGGAAAAGTATTAATGCTATTGAAAACGGCATCTATGTTCCCTCAACTGTTCTAGCATTAAAGATTTCGAAAACCCTCAATTGCTCAGTGGAAGATCTGTTTCAACTGCCCTGATTACCAAGTGCATTTATGCGTAGCTAGTGCCGCTTAGCATTTTTGTAAACGCCCTTGGGGCCGGATTTCCATAAAATAACTGAGGTCTACGCCATAATAATTTTATTTTTAGCGACTTTTCACTTGGATCGTAGAGTAGAAAATTGCAGTTTTTAACTACCTAGTACCTCTAACTTATTTTCTATAGCTAAATTATTCCCACTCAATGAGTAATACCCTCTAAAACCCTTTATCTATAGGGTTTTCAAAAACGTTTGTATTAACTTTGTATAAGAGATATTTCATTTTTCACCCATTGTTGTATCAAACGATCATTCAATGCTTGAGTAACCGACTCAGTGTGTCACGAGATGAAAGAGGCTTCTGCCCTCCAATGGTTTTAAATACTTGAAATATTATATGAATGGATCTGCTTATGCAGCATCATCTTAATTTGAAGATTTCAATATACATTCTGGTATCGAAAGGCACTCTAGCACTTATCACATGCAGGGCTATGAAGTGCACAAAAGGATTTCCAGTAACGACAGTGAAAGTTGCTTTGCCCATACCAACAAGTGTTTGAGTCATGACTACATATGTGAAAGAAGTAAACCCAGAAGAAAAACTGCTATAATCTACTCCCTGATCAAATAAGCTAAATACCGAATAAAATAGACCTCCAAGTAAAATTACAGTTAGCTTACTATCAATTAATACTGCTACACGTGGAATGAAAATCATATGCATCATCACCACTACAGGCAATCCAGCTCCCAAGGTATTAATCAAAATTCCAAGCGGAATACCTTGAGCATATTGACTTGAACTAATGCCACCAATGAAATCTGTAGATCCAGAAAATATTGGACCGAAAAAATCTATTGCCCAATAAGCGATGATTATCCATAAATCCCTAATCCATTTAAATGAACCAAAAAGTTTTTTAAAGGAAAATCCCTTTCTTCTAAGCCAGGTTAAGGGAAGAATGGTATAGATAATTGTATATGTAATTGCCCAAATCAACACATCTGCTTGAGAGTGACTTCCTGTGGAATAAACATCTGTTCCAGGGAAGTGAAGTCCCATATTAAAACCTAAACCCAAAATCAATTGAGTAACTAGCAAGTAAACTACTGTCAACCATGCTTCTTTTTTTGCAGTAGATTTTTTAACTGAATAAAGCTCAATCCAATTAACTGCGTCTCTCTTTCGGGTTAGATATAACAACAAGAATACTGCAAGAACTAATACAGGGATGTATACAGTTAATAAACTTGTTAAACCATCCTCCGCTATAGGTGATACATCGAAACCTTTCTGAACAGAGAAAAAATAACAAAAAGTTGAAGCTATCCAAAATGAAAGCGCCGCTAAGAAGATTTTATTTTTAGGATTTATTAATAATTGCATATTTTTATAAGAATATAAACATAGTATAATGTCAACCATGATTGACAATTTAAAACCAACATTTGACTATTTAGAAACTAACTTGATGAAGTTAGTTTTAGAGATGGCAGAAAAGATGCAAGAAGAATCCATATCTTTAAACAAAAGTGGGAAATATCATCGGGCAACATCTGCGCAGATAGCAATATTCGACACTCTAAGGGGAAAAAAAAGGTCAATTTCTTCACTATCCAGAAAATTAGGCATATCAAGACAAGCGACCCATAAAACTGTTCATCAGTTAGTAGATTTGGGATTATTGAAACTAGAAAAGCTGAAGAATAGCAGGGATAAAATTATTCTTTATACTGATGAAGGAAAAAGAGCTCGATTAGTGGGAGCAAAAAATTTAATCAAGATTGAAAAAAAATAATTCAAGATCTGGGCAAAGAGGACTATTTAAATCTAAAAAGAATTTTATTGAAACATTATAGGCTTCATGAGACTAAAGATAACATGCTTTCATAACCTGAGTCGTCAAAAGCTTGTATCTGAAGAATCCTTATTTTATAGGGGTTTCAGGCGATATTTTTACTCCCACTCGTTAGTAGGGTTAGAAAAAGCCTTGTAAGAACAATGGTTTACAAGGGGCATTCTGTAGTTTGTAACTACTTTGTAACTCTTGCCTATTTTTCTTACTTTCATAACTTCTCAAAACCCTTGTAATATCAACACTTTAGCAGATGCTGAGTTACAAACATTGTAACCTTAATGCTTAACTCCAGACATACCCTTCTCTACTATTGCGTTGATGTTTGCTTCTGCTTTACGCAATAGTCTATGTGTATTAGTTCTCAATGCTTGTTTGCTTTTGTTAGTAAAGTAAAGGGACGGCACCGTTATGATACTCCGCACTATTTAATTGGTTTAGAGGGTTAGTTTTCTTGATCAATACTGTTCCGAACAGACTCAATGAATTCAAATCTCTGCTTATCAAGCTCTGATTCCGCAGCGTTAGGCCAATTAGCATTAAAGGCAACTACCAGCTGCCTTTTACGATCTATAAAGATCGTTTGCCCAAAAATACCTTGCGCGGTAAAGCTGCCATCCGCAAACGTCCACCATTGGTAGCCATAACCAACGCCCGGATAGCCAATATTTGCCTGTTCGGTGGTAGCCGCTGCAAACCAACCTTCAGGCAAAATAGAAGCACCATTTATCTTGCCATCTTCCAATACAAAAAGACCGTAGCGAGCAAAATCACGCAAGCTTGCCTGTATGCAGCAACCCGACATCTCTTCGCCATCCGGACTTAACAGCCAACTTGCTTGGCTTTCCATTCCAAAGGGCTTCCAGATCTTCTCAGTTAAGTAGTGCGACAGAGTGCTCCCCGTTGCTTCACTCACTAAAGCCCCAATAAGGTTTGTTTCCCCAGTGGAGTACTGCCACTGCTCTCCAGCAGGGTAGGCTCTAGGCAGTTTTCGCATGTAACTAACGATGCTGGGCAGACCATCATTACCAACATGAGTACTAAATTTAGCGACATCAGATTGTGGATCACCATAGTCTTCATTCCACTGCACACCTGATGTCATGGTCAGTAGCTGTGCAATGGTGACGTTGTCATAGGCAGACCCTTTCATGCCTTTAATGTAGTCTGAAACACTGTCATCTAGACTCTTGATATAGCCTTCTTTAACAGCAATACCGACTAGGCTAGACGCAAATGATTTGGCGACAGAAAAGCTTGTCCAACGTTTTTCTGGCGAAAGTCCAAGGCCATATCGTTCATAGCGAACTTCTCCGTTGTGCAAAATTAGCGCACCGGCAAGATGTTGTGTTGCAAAAAACTCATCCATGTCAGTAGCAAATTCTAATGGCTCGCCATTGGGTAACTCTCTCACCGATGTACTTGGTTTGATCTCTCTTGATTTCACCATCCAAGGGACTTCATCCATCATTTTAAAAGCAACTTCACGCTGACTTTGCTCCCAAAGCAAAAGGTTATTGTTTTGTAGTGCGCCAGCAATAAGCGCACGCCAATCAGGGCCAATCGCCGACCACCCGATTCCAGCAACTATTGCCAGTGCAATGCTCGTAATACCGATCCATTTAAATACTATTTTCATCTAATGCTGTCCTTTTTTGCTTGCTCACTTCCTGTCTTGAGGCCCATAGGAAGCAAAAGTTGCACTAAATAAATAAAGCAGTGCCTGAAATTATCTCAATCATTTTTTATCTCTTTACGTTATTGATTTTATTGACTTTTTTTACTCCCACTCAATAGTTGGGCTATATTTAGCCCAATAAAAACAATAGGTTACAAGCACTATTAGTAGATTTGTAACTGATTTGTAAATCAGGTTAATCATAGCACCCACTTTATTAACCAATGTTTACCATATTTATCAGCATGTTATCTCTTTTAAGGTTACAAAGTTTGTAACTGTCTGCAAGGTACCATCTGTCTCAAATAAAGATATAGACAGACGCAGTGAGATATTCGCTATGGCAGGCATAATGACCACTAACACAAGGATAATTCCGTGAATGTTGCTAGCTTCAGACACGGCTTTCTGTGACATATAAACCCTCATATTATTGTTGCAGGAACTGCCATTAGATTCTGATACAAGCCTAATACTGGGAAGCGCCAATACAGTACCCCATGGCGTTACAGTCTGGCGACTAATTATATTATGTGGTCTCGCTGCGGGCTTTGATAACTTTGACCACACCCAAAGTACAGATAGGAATAATGTAAACCAATGCGAAACCCACCGAAAGTGCCGAATATCCCTTAGCCACCAAGGCCACGATACCCAGTGAGCCGGTCAGCGCTCCGAGCATCAGGGTAGCAACGCCAATAGCGGCCTTGGCACGCTGGCTCAGAGACTTATCCCCACTTGGACTAATCACCGCCTCGATACGCTCGATAATGCCCTGTACCAATCCAGCACCTGTCTCCACCAGAGTACCCAACAGCGCCACCAGGAAAATCCCCAGTAACAATGGCGTTGTATATTTCGAGATCATCCAGTAGTTCGGAACCGGTTGCTCCAACACCTCCGGGTAGCCAGCCGCATAGCTGATATGGAAAAGCACCGCGGGTACCATAACCACAACACCGGTAATAATACCGGCCAACAAAGCTTCGCGCCGCGTCTGGATCGCCCGCGTGGAAAATAGCAATACAGGTGCAAGGGCTAAGTTGTACATGGCATAGAGAATACCTCCCTGCAGCCAACCGGGTTCAATGCTACCGCGAGTTAACGACTGCAAGATATCAACCTCACTGTTATTGAGTATCTCGAGAAAATAATAGCCAAATATAAGGTACATGCCGATCGACCATAGTGTCAGTACTTTCTCCACTGCTTCGCGCCCGAAATACACCAATGCAACCACCAGGACTAAAACGCCAACCATACCTATATAGCTGGATATGCCAAACTCCTGCTCAAGTATATTGCCCGCGGCTGAGCCTACCACGCCAAGAACCAATAAAAATAACAGCAGGTACAGAACTTCAAAGCACACCCAGAATGGACCAATAAGCCTTTTAAAGAAGGTCCTGTAATCATATGCCTGAAAGACACGTGCAAATTCATAGGTACAGGCGAGTACCAGTGCAAATACGCAGGCTGCAACCAAGGTTCCGAACAGACCTCCCAAAAGGCCATAGCGGGTGAAAAACTCAATCACCTCGCGTCCAGTGCCATAACCACCGCCCATAACCACAGAGACAAACACTGCGGCAGGTACGATATAGACTTGGAATATCCGATTCATTCACTACTTCCTCTTATTGATGAACTTTATGATGCAGTCATTTCACACTTCGCTGAGTAATTCACGAGCAATAATAAGCCTCTGAATTTCACTGGTTCCCTCATAGATAGAGGTCACTCGCACATCCCTAGCGTAACGTTCTAGCGGGCAGTCTTGGGTATAACCCATACCACCCAATAATTGCTGAGCGGTATAGCAGACTTTATGACCGGTTTCTGTCGCATGAAGCTTGGCCATAGCAGCCGCTTTATTAAAAGGCTTATCACTGTCCTTTAAATAAGCAGCGTTCATTATTAATAAGCGCGATGCTTCCAGTTGCGTATAGGCATCCGACATCATCCATTGCAGACCTTGAAAGCTGGCAAGACTGCGACCAAACTGCTGTCGTTCAGTGGTGTATTGGCGCGCGTAATCCATAGCCGCAAAACCTATTCCCAAGGCCAGAGAGCCAATACCAATTCGCCCTCCTGCCAGTTCCGCCACCGCAATACGAAAACCGTCGTTTAGCTCACCCATCAAGGCAGAACCGGGAATCAGACAGTTATCAAAGCTGACCATGTTAGTGCTCGACGCATGCTGGCCCATTTTTTGTTCTGCTTTACCAACGGTTATACCCGGCGTATCGGCCTCAACTAGGAAACACGAAATGCCTTTACCGCTCGCTGCATCGGGGTCGGTCACCGCCCAAACTATAAATATACCGGCATATTCAGCACTGGTTATCCACGCCTTGCTACCATTGATAATCCAACTATCGCCCTCTTTTACCGCCTTTGTTTTCATTGCTGCTGGATCAGAACCGGCTCCCTGTTCAGATAAACAAAAACTCCCTGCTGCATAGTCGCCAGATGATAGCCTGGGTAAATATTGTTGCTTTTGATCATTATTAGCCACGGCTTGGATAACTTCACCCACCATATTAGTTACCGACATAGTCACTGCAGTTGAAGCGCAGGCTCTGGCTATTTCTGTAACTGCTAAACTGAAAGACACTACTCCAGCCTCTGTGCCACCGTATTCCGCACTGACATTCAGCCCCATAAAGCCGAGTTCAGCGAGCATCTTAAGGTTAGCTAAAAATAGCTGTCGGTTTTTACCTGAGTCACTATCTCGATCAAGCTGAGCGGCAATTGGCTCAAGTTCTGTAACTGCAAATTTGCGCGCCAAATCTTGAATTAGCTGTTGCTCTTCCGTTAAGGCCAAATGCATTTTTCTTCTTCCCTGTTCATTGATTGATGACTGTCTGCATATTTTCTAAAAGTGCTTGTATGATTAATTATCTCTATATGCTTGCCGGCAGGCTTTAGCATAGACAAAGAAAACTATTCTGCTTTATATATCCTGCCATTTTTCATCACGAAATTGATATTTTCTAAAAGCGTAATATCCTCAATCGGATTACCCTTGACCGCGACCACATCGGCGTATTTACCAACACTAATCGATCCCAGTTGATCACTTTCACCCAGTAGGTCAGCAGCACTTTTGGTCGCTGCAACAATTGCCTCCATGGGTGGCATTCCTGCTTCTACCATCAACGCAAACTCTTGTGCGTTGTCACCATGAGCTGATACGCCAGTATCTGTGCCAAAAGCGATCTTCACTCCCGCCTTGTAGGCGCGGCCAAATGTATCCTGTATCTGCGGTCCAATCCGCGCGGCTTTGGGTCTGACAATCTCTGGAAAATAGCCATCAATCTTGGCTTTTTGAGTCACAAAATCACCGGCAAGAATGGTTGGCACCAAATAGGTCCCATGCTTTTTCATCAGACGCATGGTATCGGCATCCATCAATGAACCGTGCTCTATGCTAGCGACACCAGCACGAATCGCGCGCTGCATTCCCTCAACACCATGGGCATGAGCGGCGACTTTAAATCCATAGGAATCAGCCGTTGCGACAATAGCCTCAATCTCGTCATCAAAGAGCTGTGCGCTCTGTCCATTTTTAGC
>Ga0213863_10000129_pt1 | contig 58320 bp, 62 predicted proteins | sample PICome_8_FD_160128 | JGI IMG/M metagenome (GOLD analysis project Ga0213863, IMG submission 160128) | Coastal seawater microbial communities near Pivers Island, North Carolina, United States - PICO497 | ecosystem: Environmental > Aquatic > Marine > Coastal | place: USA: North Carolina...
GGGGGTGGTCATTGCCCTAGTGGCTCTGGCCTATTTCAAAAGCGCAGGGTCTGGCGAAGCGGCCAAGGTGAATATTGCCAGCGCAGAGATTCAAGAGATTAAAAGCTCTATTCTCGCATCGGGCACATTGATCTACAAAGAGCAGGTACAGCTGCGCTCCGAGGTGATCGGCCAGGTTAGTGAAATGCTTATCGAAGAGGGTGATGAGGTAAGTCGGGGGCAGGTGTTAATGCGACTTGAGCCGCGCACGTTTAATGCCGAGGTGGAGCAGCAAGCCGCCTATATGCGTATTCAAACTATTGCTATTGAGCGGCAGAAAAAGCAGTTGGAGAATGTCGCCTCGCAATGGGAGCGCAACCGCAACCTGTTCGAGCGCAAGATGATTGGTCTGGATGCCTTTGAGTTAATCGACAATCAGTATGCCTTGGCCAAGATTGATTTGCGCTCTCGAGAGGAAGCATTGCTACAAGCTCAGGCAGCTCTGGATAAAGCACTGGAGCGCCTCGAAAAGACCGTATTCCGCTCACCTATTAACGGGGTGGCAACCTCGGTTGATATCAAAGTGGGTGAAACTGCTATCAGTGGCACCACCAATATTGCCGGCTCCAACCTGATCACTGTGGCTGATCCGTCGTCCATTCTGGTAGAGGTGGAAGTGGATGAAGCGGATATAGCTGATATCAAACTTGATCAGCAGGCCGATATCTTCGCCGTCGCATTTCCTGATACTGCGCTTAGTGGCGTGGTGCAAAGCATCGCAACCTCTGCCAAGCGAACAGATCGACGCCAGGGCCTGAGCTTTACGGTAAAAATATTGCTCGACGCTGCAGAGAATATTGCTATTCGCCCGGGCATGAGTTGCCGTGCTGAAATTTATACCAATAGAAAAGCCGGTACTGTAGCCGTGCCTATTGAAGCGGTTGTGTTTGAAGACGAAAGCAACGACGGGTCTGAGGTGGATACTGAGCAGACGGGCAACTCCGTGTCTATTGGCCCAGCCAGCGAAGTTGGCACTACAAGCCATGTTTTTGTGATGGTCGATGGTCAGGCCCAGAAGCGGGATGTGGAGTTGGGTATTTCCAACGATCAGTTGCAGGAAATTATCTCTGGTCTAGATGAGGGCGCGATGGTGATTACCGGGCCGGCAAGGGCGCTGAGTAAACTAGAGGACGGCGCTGCGGTTGAAGAGCTTGAGAAAGACAAAAAATGAGTGCCAAACAGACGGTTATCGAGCTGAGGGATATTGCCAAGCATTACATGATGGGTGCTGAGGGATTTTATGCCTTGAATGATATTGATCTGGATATCCATCTCAATGACTATATCGCGATCGTCGGCTCCTCTGGCTCTGGCAAGTCAACATTGATGAATTTGCTGGGCTGCTTGGATTACCCAACTGATGGTCAGTACCGTTTGAAAGGCACCAATGTGGCAACCCTCGACGAAAATAGTCTAGCCGACATACGCAATCGTGAAATTGGGTTTATCTTTCAAAATTTTAACCTGCTGCCTCGGGCATCAGCATTACAAAATGTGATGCAGCCGCTGATCTATCGCGGTATGGCACTGGCTGAGCGCAAAAAACAGGCTCAGGACGCGCTGGCGATGGTTGGGCTGCAGGATCGCATGGACCATGTGCCCAATCAATTGTCTGGCGGTCAGCGACAGCGGGTTGCCATAGCGCGAGCTCTGGTAACCAAGCCTTCAATCTTGCTGGCTGATGAGCCTACAGGCAATCTGGATTCTGCGACTACTACAGAAATTATGGGGCTGTTCGACACATTGCACAGCGAGGGGCAGACGCTGATTATTGTGACCCATGAGCAGGAGATTGCTGATCGCTGTCGGCGGGTGATTACCCTTAAAGACGGGCGTCTGATTGGCGATGCTATGAACCCCGCAAAACCTAAACGAGCTAGTAGCCATGTCTAATCTGGGCTTTAAAATTATCGAGGGCACTCGCTCAGCGGGACAGTCAATCTTCGCCCATGGCTTTCGTAGCTTTTTAACCACCCTGGGTATTATTATCGGTGTGGCTTCGGTGATTGCGGTGGTCTCTGTGGTGCAGGGATTTAGCGCCAGTATTTCTCAGCAATTCGACGGTATGGGCACCAATGTCATTAATATTGATTCCTACACCCCTCGCAAGGAGCGGCTTCAGGGCATCAGAGCCAAGCTTAGCTATGATGATTATCTTGAGATTAAGCACAGGATTAATGGTGTGAGCAATGTCACCCCTACCGTGCGAGTTTGGGGTCCTAATGCGACGGTCGCCTATAGAGGTCAGTCCACTGACACTATGGTTGTGGGTACTGCGTCCACCTATCAAAAGCTCAACACGGTTTACCCCGCCTTGGGCCGCTTTTTTAATCTCAGTGATGATAAGAGTCGCCGCCGTGTCGCCGTGCTGGGGCCTTCAATTATCGATAAGCTGGATATCAAAGGCAGCCCTATTGGCCAGCACATCAGTGTGTCTGGCGAATGGTTTAAGATTATCGGCATAGGTGAAAAGCGCGGCAAGTTATTTGGCTTTGACCAGGATGACTTTATTCTGCTGCCCTACAGCACGACTAGGGCGCTTTTAGGTGGTGCCGAAGAGCCAGATATTACCATTAGCTTGCAAGTCGATGACATGAGTAAGATCAGTCAGGTTAAGCAGCATATTACAAACCTGCTGCGCCGTAATCACAAGCTTGGTAAAGACACGGCGGATGATTTTAAGATTGCCACTGCAGATCAAATGCTCGATACCTTCAATGAGATTATTGGCAGCACCACGGTAGTGCTGGGCGGCATTGTAGGTATTTCTCTATTGGTGGGCGGCATTGGCATTATGAATATTATGCTGGTGTCTGTCACCGAGCGCACTCGAGAGATTGGTATTCAAAAAGCGCTGGGCGCTACCCGCTTTGATATTTTGTTGCAGTTCTTGATCGAAGCAGTCTTTCTCTGTTTGTTGGGTGGTTTGATTGGGTTGATACTGGGCTTTGGCGCTGGCTCCCTGATCAGCATAGCCACCGAGTTGCCGGCGGCTACTGTGCCAATGTGGGCTATTGTCTTGTCGTTTGGCTTTAGTGCCGGCATTGGTTTGTTGTTTGGCATTATTCCCGCGGCGAAAGCGGCAAATCTGGACCCTATTGATGCCCTGCGCTACGAGTAAAACAACTTCGCCCCAGGCTAATGTAATGTTGCTTGCCTTTGGGCAACTTGTCCGTTAATCCCCTAACCGGAGTCTCCCAATCGACGACATTATTCTTAGCTGGCTCAATAGCAATAAACACAATGCCTGGATGATTGTGCCTGTGCTGGCATTTCTTGAGGCCTGCCCGGGCATTGGCTTGCTGGTGTCCGGTGTTATTCTGCTGACGGTGTCTACTATTCTCTATACAGAGCAACTGGCGACCCTCTGGCAAATCATTCCACTGGCATTTGCGGGGGCCTGCCTGTCTGACCACCTCGGTTATTATTTGGGTCGTTGGTTTGGCCCTAAAGTCCATGATAGTGATTTTGCGCAAAAGCGTGCTGCCCAGTTTCAGCGCGCCGAGGCGTTTATTTTGAAGCACGGTGCTGCTGGGATTCTGTTTGGACGCCTAATGCCTGCGGTGAGAAGTCTGGTGCCGATGATGGTAGGGATTAGCGGTACCAGTGCAGTGAGATTTACCCTTATTGATATTCTGGCCTGTGCTATCTGGTCTGCGGGCCTTGGGTTGTTGGTGATCGGCCTAGAGACAATTTTTGCCTAAACCGATCCCAATGGTCACAACCCCTTAATGATTGAGCGGGGCTTGTTTACCAAACATAGTCTCTAACTCTTCAAGAGACTTTCCTTTCGTTTCTGGCAGTAGCCAGGCAACCAGAATCAAGCCGATTACTGCGAACACAAAGTAAGAGAAGAAGGTCAGTGCTGCGCCCAACACGCTGAGTTCAAGCGGGAACAAAAGCTGCACGAGAAAGCTAACCATGCTGTTGATCATGCCAACAAAAGAGATGGCCACGCCGCGCAACTGATTGGGAAATATTTCGCTAAACAGAGCCCACATCACTGGCCCCAGCGACATGGCAAACGACGCCACAAACCCAAGTATACCCACGAGTATCAATACCGCATTCATCTGGGCGGCGCTTTTGATAAGCTCGCTTTCGTATTTGCGCGCGGCTTCAGCCCCTATGGCTTGGGCGACGGCCGTTTTAAATTCCACATCACTTTGATAAACCACGCCCACTAGGTTGTTGAGTTGGCTGGCCTCAAAGTTGCCGTCAGTGATTTCCATCTGTTGAATCTGCACCACAGATTCTGATTTCAATTCATAGGTGGCTTGAGAGAAACCATAGGTGCAAAGGGCCATGCTGATGGCGATACCAGAGAGGCCAACCAGCAATAATGGTCTGCGACCCCAGCGGTCAATCAGGGCAATGGCGACCAAGGTAAAGACAACATTGATCAAGCCAACCAATACCGCCTGTGCGAAGGCCGCGTCGGTGCCAATGCCGCTCTGTTCAAAAATAGTTGGCGCATAGAAGAAGATCGCGTTAATACCAGTAATCTGTTGCACCACAGCTAGAATAATGCCGACTATTAGGGCCAGTCGCATTTTTGGCCCAAAAATGCCGCCAATGCGCACCCATAGTGATTCATTTTCCGTGGCAGAACTCTGGGTGATCAGCGCGATTTCATTATCAACCTGGTCAGCGGGCACCAGCTTTGCCATCACGGCGCGAGCTTCCTGTTCCCTTCCTTTTTGAATCAACCAGCGAGGGCTGTCGGGAATAGCAAACAGGGCGACAAAAAATATCAGTGCGGGGACAATTTCAAAGCCCAGCATCCAGCGCCAAGCCTGCTGATCCAGCCCCCAAGCGCTGATCCATTCTGCACCGGATGCGCTTAGGCCTAGGATGAAATAGTTGGCAAAATACGCGACGGAAAGACCAACTACGATATTCAATTGATTGACTGATACCAGTTTGCCGCGCCGCTGCGCTGGTGCAATCTCGGCAATATACATAGGGGCAATAATCAATGAGGTAAAGGCAAACCCACCCAGTGCTCTCGCTGCCAGTAACATGACATATGAAGTGGATAGCGCCGAGGCAACGGCGGACACAAGGTAGAGAAAGGCGATAAACATAAGGATTTTTTTGCGCCCAAGGGCATCGCTCAATGGGCCGATCAGCAATGTTCCAATGGCGCTAGAGAGGGTGGGCGCGGCGACCACAAACCCGGCTTGAATAGGCGTTAGGCCAAATTCAATGGTGACCGGGCCCACAACACCAGAGATAACAGAGGCGTCGAAGCCAAAAACAAAACCGCCCAGAGATACAATAATTGCACAATAGATCGCGTAGTAGGATCGATATTCCATTGGAGTTCCAAAATAGATTATTAGTGATTTATTTTTATTCTGTTGTGGTCTTCAGGAGAAGACGTTATCAAAAGCGAGTTTTAATCTCCGCTATCTGCCGTTGAAATGCGCGGCTATCCTCCCATCGGACGCAATCGGGCTCTAAATGGCCCGCTAATAGCTCTAAGCTTACGTGCTCAATTTGGTAATTAAAACCTTGATGGAGTCGAGTTTCGTTAAAGTGGTCCACACAGTCGTTGAACCTGTACAGTTTTGCTTCCCGGGCGCCCCAGTAATCAGCGATGGTGATGGTGCCTTTGTCGCCAATCAGGGTGAGATAGTTATTTAACTTGCAGCGAAAGGAGGTGGTTAGCTGGGCAGTGGCCGTATCTTTGCCATAGTTATTAAGTATCACCACATCGTCTTCAACGCCATTTTCCGCGCTGTGATGCCAAACGGTCTGAGTATCTGGATCCTGCTTTAGAAATAACCAAGCCATAGCAATGGGATAAATACCCATCTCTAGCAGACAGCCACCGGCAAGGCGATTGTCGTATTCCCTCAGATCGGGACTGTAGGGCAGGGGAAAGCCAAAGTCGGCCTTAACATGACACAGATGCCCAATTCGTCCCTCGGCCACCCATTGCTGAGCTTTTTGAATAACAGGCATAAAATAAGTCCACATGCCCTCCATAAAATACCGCTTCTCTATTTGGGCCACGGCAATAACCTCTTCCAATTCCTGAGGCGTAACAGTTGCAGGTTTTTCGCAGAGCACATGTTTGCCGGCGCGCAGTGCGGCGATAGCTTGATCCTTGTGGTGACTATGGGGTGTGGCTATATAGATTGCATCCACATTGGGATCGGCAAACAGCTCAGCATAGCTGCCATAGGCCTGGGCAATAGAAAACTCATCGGCAAATGCCTGCGCTGACACTGGTTGGCGAGCGGCAATTGCATAGAGGTTGGCATGGGCGGCATGCTCAATATCAGTGGCAAAGGTTTTAGCGATTCGGCCGGCGCCAATAATGCCCCATCGAATTTTTGGCGCTGTACTGCTCATGGCAGGCGCTCTTCGATCACTGTGCTGGTAGAAAACTGATAGCGCATATTCCGGTAAACACAGATATCGGTAATATCTTCCGCAACACCAGTGGGGCAGCAACGATAGTTGGTTGAGACTCTGTGGGAGCCAGTCGCCGGCAGTACACGATGCCATAGATGGCCATGTATCAGGACAACTGTGCCTTTTTTTGGACTCAGGGTGATTTGCTGTGGAAAGTCTTCATTCATGTCCCCCACGCTGATTGGCCCCGCTCTGTGGGTACCAGGCATCACCAGAACTTCCCCGCCGGTGCTGGCATCTATATCCATGCTGTACACCAGGCGATTGAGATTAAACTGGGATTGGTCTTCCGGGGGGCAGTCTTGATGCCAGCTCTGTCCATTGGAGCCTCGATGGCTAAACATCACCATGCTGTAGAGGCTGGACCAGCCAGCGCCCAGAATGGTATCGGTTAACTGGATTAGATTCTGGTCCTTTTCGGCGGTATCAAAGTCATTCATACCCTCCAGTTGTGGGAACCAGGGAATCACATCTGTATTTGATTTTTTCAGGAATTCATCATTGTGGACAAACTCAGGATTGTCGCCGAAGTGTTCCAGAATAAGTGCCTGATAGCTGTCCATAAGTGCTGTATCGAAGAAGTTGTCGATGGACAAATAGCCTTGCTGCCAAAATTCTTTGGCGAGAGAGTCAATATTCATGGATGAGAAAAATGGGCTTTATCTGAGAGTCAGATAAAAGTTTATAACGGTGGAATTACAAAAGCGACTGTGGAATTTGGCATCAGGTACTGAAATGTCGGGGTGATGCTATTGGGTAGGTTGAACCTATCGACGCTGGATCGCAGGGGAGTCGTATACATCCCAATTAATTTCGGCGACCTCGGACTTTGACCTCAGTTTTTCTCGACGCTCTTGACGGGTTTCACCGAAGATATCCATATGCTGTTCATCAATGATTTCCTGAAGTTCTTGTTTGGTAATCAGCCTAATCAAATGGCCGGCCTCTATAAAGCCGTCAATCTCATGGTTAAGTTTATTCCGATGGGCAGATTTAAGATCTTTGATGCCATAGAACATTTTTAGGCGATCTTTAAATCCATCTATGTATTTCAATTTTTGATATTGCTGATTTAGGCTCATGGGAGGAGTCTACAGATAAATCTGGCAGTTGTATGGTAGCTACGGGTGGACTTGAACCACCGACCCCAGCATTATGAATGCTGTGCTCTAACCAGCTGAGCTACGTAGCCACAATTTGTTGCAGACCCTGCGGAACAGGGGCGCGCATTTTCGCCAGAAGGGCCCACTTTGTCAAGCGCTTCAAGAGCCTTTGGAGGCTGCTTTAAAGGGCGCAGGGAATTTTCTCAATATCTCGACAGAACCTCCAAGTTAATGTGCGTCAAATCACATTAACTGCATTCTATAGGCACTGTTATACATTACTGTTAGCTTGTTCATCATATTTTCACAGCAGTCCCCGATAATGGCCCTATGCCTCTGACCGAGGTCTATTTGGCGCTGTCTGGGCTGCTATTTGGAACGTATTATGAAACCGGGGTACCCTGAAGTTCTCTGTCTTTCAAATCAGGTATCAGCGCTACTAACAGGCGGCAGTGTTAACTCTACCTCGGTCAGAGGTTTATTATTTCTCGCTGTACTGGATGCGGTAGACTCGCCCACCCAGATCATCTGTCACATACAGGCGACCCTGTTGATCCTGGGTCACATCCACGGGCCGACCTATAATGCCGTCCTCCGCCAGAAACCCGCTTATAAAGTCGCGGCTCTCTATATTTCCCTCTTCGTCCCAGTGCAATGAGATAACTTTGTAGCCGTCCAATGTAGAGCGGTTCCAAGAACCATGCAGCGCTACTAGGGCAGTACGATTAAAGCTTCTGGGTAGGTTCGCGTGGGGCTGGATAAAGTGTATGCCCAGTGGCGCATTGTGGGCGCGAAACTTGTATGTTGGGCGTATAGCCACTGAGGCAAGATCTGGACGCTTGTCGCCAAAATCTGGGTCCGGCACATTGTCGCCATTGTAGTAGGGCCAGCCATAAAAGCCGCCCTCAACAATCAGGTTGAGCTCATCCGGTGGAAAATCATCGCCAAGCATATCTCTGGCATTGACTGTGGCATAAAGGTCGCCGGACCAGGGTGCCCAGTCAAAACCCACTGAATTGCGCAATCCTGTGGCATAGATTTCAAGGTTTGAGCCGTCCATTTCGGCTCTTAGCATAGCGGAATAGGCGGGGTCTTCCGGTTCACAAACATTGCAGGGCGAGCCGACATTAACATGCAGCATGCGGTCTGGTGAAATGCCCAGAGCTTTGGCATTGTGAGACATATGGGGGTGGCCATAGGGCAGGTCATTGAGAATAATCTCAACTGCGCCAGCTAGGCTGCCGGTGCGTTGATCAAAGGCGACTCTGGATACTTTGTCCCGCTCACTAAAGTACAGCCAGTTGCCATCAAAGGCCATGCCTTGGGGGTCGCTCAGGCCATCAATAAGCACCTGTTGGTTATCCATTTTGCCATCGCCATTGCTGTCTCGCAGCAGGGCTATTTGGCCTATATCTGTGAGGGTCACCAGCAAATCGTTGTTTTGGGTTACCAGTATAAATCGCGCATAGCCAACATCTTCTGCGATAAGTTCTAGGCTGAAACCCTCTGGCAGGATAAAGCGTGATTGCTCCACTAGAGCATCAGACTTATTGAGCCCAGCCACCGTGGTGAGCATGAGCCAGAAGCCGGATAGTCCGCCGGGAATTGTGACGCTGATATAGCTGGCGCCGCCTATTATCAGAGCTAGAAAACCTATAGCGAGGGCACGAGAAATTTTCTTGAGCATGGATACGCCTCTATTTTTTATAATACAACTAGCCCTAAAGTTGCTGGACTAGCTAGTCTTTTTTGCCACTGCTGTGGTTATTGATCCGCAGACTACCAGAACCGCACCTATTATAGAAATAACGCCTAAGGGCTCTGCGGTAATTCCTGGAATGGGGATAAGCTGCACTATGCCAACGGTGAGCAATGGCGTTAGGGCAATGGTAGCACTGACTCTGGAGGCCTCTACATGGACCATGGCCTCGGCAAAAGCACCGTAGGCAATCAAGGTGTTGAACCCGCAGAATACAAGCAAACACCATTGCCAAGCGCTGAGGTCGAGCATGGGCGAAAAGTTGCTAAAGGGCAGGAATACCAGAGCACCAATCCAGTAAAACACCAGCATAGTTTCTTCGGAGTTAAATTCCATCAGCAGAAATTTTTGAATCACGGCATAGGCTGTCCAGGCTACTGCTGCTGCCACAATAACCAATAACCCAACGCCGTAATCATTGAGAGAGATGAAAATATCTCCCAGATGATGATTGAAAAACATCATCAGGCCGCTGGCGAAGCTGATAAACCCAAGCCATTGTATCGGGCTAAATTGCTCCTTAAATACCCATACCCCGGCCAACAGCAGAAGCATAGGCGCCAGTTGAATCATCACCTGAGCGGCTTCTGCGGTGGTTTTTTCCAGTCCGATAATATACAAGCCGTAGTTGATAGCCAGCAGCAGGCCAGCGCCAAGCAGTTGCGCGGCTAACTTGGGTGTGCGGAACTTGGCGATATTGGGCAGACGGTTGCGTAGGATTAAAAAGGGGGTGAGTAATAACGCCGCTAGAGAGAAGCGGAAAAAAGTAGTGGTTAGTGGGTCGAGGGTTTCCATCACACCTTTAAGAGCGATTGGCAGCACTCCCCACATGGTCGTCGTGGACAGGGCTAAAAGAAGCCCTAGTCTCCAGCGCCCGGATACAGCTGTCATATTGGGCTAGACATTAAAGCGGAAGTGAATGACATCGCCGTCCTTAACGATATATTCCTTACCTTCCAGGCGCCATTTGCCGGCGTCTTTTGCTCCCTGCTCGCCATTTCCGGCGATATAGTCGTCGTAGCCAACAATCTCGGCGCGAATAAAACCCTTTTCGAAATCTGTATGGATCTTGCCTGCGGCATTGGGTGCGGTGGCACCTACTGGAATGGTCCAGGCACGCACTTCTTTTGGCCCTGCAGTAAAGTAGGTTTGCAAGCCCAGCAGATTGTATCCAGCGCGAATCACACGGTTGAGGCCGGGTTCTTCCATGCCCATCTCTTGCAGAAACTCGATTTTTTCTTCGTCTTCCAGCTCAGAAATTTCTGCTTCTAGCTTGTTGCAAATGGGTACAACCACAGAGCCTTCGCTCTCGGCAATTGCAATCACTGCATCCAGATAAGGATTGTTTTCAAAACCTTCTTCATCCACATTGGCGATATACATAGTAGGCTTTAATGTGAGCAGGCTCAGGGGTTTGAGCAATAGCAGTTCGTCATCTGTCAGTTCAACGAGCGCAGAGGCTTGGCTTCGTTCAAGTGGGGCAGTACTTTTTCCGCCACAGCCTTAAGGGCTATGGCATCCGCATCTTTCCCTTTGGCGGCTTTGGATGCTCGTAAAATAGCCTTTTCGACACTGTCTAGGTCGGCCAAAGCCAGCTCAGTATTGATCACATCAATATCATCAGGAGGGTTGATTTGGCCTTCTACGTGAATCACATTTTCATCGTCAAAACAGCGCACCACATGGGCGATGGCATCTGTCTCGCGGATATTAGAGAGAAACTGGTTGCCCAGGCCTTCACCTTTTGACGCGCCGGCCACCAGGCCCGCGATATCAACAAATTCCATACTGGTGGGAATCATCCGCTCTGGGTTAACAATCGCTGAGATTTTGTCCTGACGTGGGTCGGGAATCGGCACCACGCCAGTATTCGGCTCGATGGTGCAGAAGGGAAAGTTTTCCGCGCCAATACCGGCTTTGGTCAGTGCATTAAATAATGTGGACTTGCCAACATTGGGCAGCCCAACAATTCCGCAGTTAAAACCCATGGTAAATTTCCTGTGCTCTAGCGCTCGGCTAGCTATTAATACTGTGTAGGGCTGTCATAGCCTTTTCCCACTGGCCATCGACTGCCAGAGGCAGGTGGCGCAGTGCATTATCTATACTGTTGGCAATCAACTGCTGGTCATTGGGTGATGCTTTTTTCAGCACGTAGTCAGCAACCATTTTCGCCTGCCCAGGATGGCCGATGCCAATACGCAGGCGGGCAAAGTCTTTATTGTTGGCCAGAGACGAAACTGTATCGCGCAGGCCATTGTGGCCACCGTGGCCGCCACCTTTTTTAAAGCGTGCAACACCAGGGTCTAGGTCGAGTTCGTCATGCACGACAAGAATGCTCTTTGGTGCAATTTGATAAAACTTGGCCATGGCACTTATAGATTGGCCACTGCGATTCATAAAAGTGCTGGGTATAAGCAACCTCACATCGCGCCCGCCTATATTCACTCGGGCGGTGTCACCAAAAAATTTGCTCTCCGGTTTAAGCTCGGCGTTCAAAGATTGTGCCAGCGCCAAAACCAAGTCGGCCCCGGCATTGTGACGCGTCCGTTCGTATTTTGAGCCGGGGTTTCCCAGCCCTACGATTAAGTCTACGGGCGTTTCCAATGTCAGGGCCTACTCAGAGGGCAAAGACGAAGATTACTCTCCGTCTGTTTCCTCAGCGCTGTCGTCTGCTGGTGCATCTGCTGCTGGTGCATCTTCGTCTTCAGCCTTGGCTTTAGACTTGTTCACTGCGGCGATTGGCAGATCATGATCATCACCATGGCTCAGTGAAACTGATTCAACGCCCTTGGGCAGTTTGATATCAGAAATATGCAGAGTCTGACCAAGTTCAACTTCAGCCATGTCCACTTCTAGGTACTCGGGCAGATCGCTCGGCAGACACATGATTTCAAGCTCGGTCATGCTGTGAGAGATCAAACCACCGCCCAACTTAACGCCAACACAGTCGTCTTCGTTGATAAAGTGCAAAGGTACTCGAGTTTGCAACTTGGTGTTTTTGCTGACGCGCAAAAAATCCATGTGCAGAATGATTGCTTTAGCTGGGTGACGCTGAACGTCTTTAACAATTACGTCTTCCGACTTGCCATCGATATCCAGAGCAATAATGTGAGAGTAGAACGCTTCGTTTTCCAGCGCTTTCATCACATCTTTGTGGATCAGGCTAATTTTTGCGGAGTCTTTCTTTCCGCCGTAGACGATTGCGGGTATTTCACCGGCCAGACGACGCAGGCGGCGGCTCGCACCTTTCCCTGTATCCTCGCGACCTTGCGCATGTAGTGTAAAATCAGTAGACATAATAGTCTCCAATGTTGTGCCAAGACAGACCGCGACCAGACCTGAAATGGGGTTTTAAATGCCTTGGAATAAGGCGGTTAAAATCAGACGAGGCTCAGGGTTAGCTGAACATCGCGCTGATAGATTCTTCGTTGCTGATTCGGCGCACAGATTCACCTAGCAACTTACCCAGCTGCAGAGAACGGATCTTTTTGCACTTTTTAGCTTCTTCACTCAGGGGGATACTGTTGGCAACCACCAGTTCATCCAGCTTTGAATTTTTGATATTGTCGATAGCGCCACCTGAGAGTACTGCGTGGGTAGCGTAGGCAACCACTTTGGTAGCGCCATTCTTTTTCAATGCTTCTGCTGCTTTGCACAATGTGCCTGCGGTATCGACGATGTCATCTACCAAGACACAGGTGCGGCCTTCAACTTCACCAATCAGATTCATCACTTCACTTTGATTAGACGTGGGACGGCGCTTGTCGATAATAGCCAGATCACAACCAAGTTGCTTAGCGACAGCTCTTGCCCGCACTACGCCACCAACATCTGGTGACACAACCTGCAGGTTTTTGTAATTTTGACGCTCGATATCTCCCAGAAGAACTGGTGCGCCATAGACGTTATCAACTGTACAGTTGAAAAAGCCTTGAATCTGTTCTGCGTGGAGGTCGACGGTCAGTACGCGGTCAACGCCAGCGTTGGACAGCATGTCAGCGACCACTTTGGCGCTGATGGGAACACGCACTGAGCGCACACGGCGATCTTGGCGAGCGTAACCGAAGTAGGGAACAACTGCGGTAATACGGCCAGCAGATGCGCGACGCAGGGCGTCGATCATCAATACCAGTTCCATAAGATGTCTGTTGGTGGGTGCTGATGTGGGTTGCACCACAAACACATCGTTACCGCGAACGTTTTCGCGAATCTCGATGTTGATTTCACCATCTGAAAATAATGATACAAGCGCATCACCGAGAGGAATCCCCAGTGTGCGAGCGATTTCAGTTGCCAGTTCCGGGTTTGCGTTCCCGGAGAAGACCATTAATCTAGACACGACATTCTTCCTGGTATTCATAAATAAGATATGGCTGGGGCGGGAGGATTCGAACCTCCGATGCCGGGATCAAAACCCGGTGCCTTAACCACTTGGCGACGCCCCAGTAAAAAGTTTCTCTAATTGTCGATGCAGTGAAGAGCGATTCTCGCCCCGCGCTATAAACGCACTCCAATGTTCTGGTACCTTATCGAGAGCCTTTTGAGCCTCTGTTTGGTGGTCAAAACAGCAAAATACACTAGCACCAGTCCCTGTCATCAGTGGGTTGCGGTAGTCTTGTATCCAATCCAGCGCCTCTTGCACGGCTGGATAGAGCTTTGCGACTACAGACTGGCAGTCATTCCTGTACTGCTCCCCTGAGAGGGCGCGTATTTTGATGGGTGAAGTGTTCCTTGTCAATTGAGGATGTGAAAAAATTTCAGCTGTCGAGATATGTGCTTGAGGGGTGATTACCAAATACCATTGCTCGGGGATCTTCATTGGGGTCAATAACTCGCCGATTCCCTCGGCAAAGGCACTGTTGCCCCGCACAAAAACCGGTACATCTGCACCTAGTTGGCCACCGAGTTTAGCCAAATCACCAAGCTGCAAGCCGCATTGCCAAAGGCTATTTAAGCCAACCAATGTGGTAGCGGCGTTGCTGCTGCCGCCGCCGAGTCCAGCACCCATAGGCAATTTTTTGCTGAGGATTATTTCGCAGCCCTGGTTAGAGCCCGTGGCCTGTTGCAGAAGGCGCGCGGCGCGAAAAATTAAATTATCTTGTTCGGCAACCGCCTCAATCTGAGGAGTAAGGCTGATTTTACTGTTGTTTGTACTGCTAAAGGTGAGACTGTCGCCATAATCCAATAGCTGAAATAGGGTTTGCAGATCATGATAGCCGTCAGCTCGGCGGCCGTTGACATGCAAAAACAGATTTAGCTTTGCCGGTGAGGGCAAGGTGATAGGCAACATGGTTTTTAGACCGCTAGTTAGTTCTGTGGAAAACTCCAGCGAGATATTACCAGCTTAAAGCTCTGGTCCCCAAGTTGGCCGCTGATTTTTCCCGGCATATCACCATTTGGACTGCTCTGGTAGCGAGAAAAAGAAAGCTGCCATCCCGCTTGAGCAAAACTAAGGGCAAACCCCTCGGGGGCGGTTACCAAATCAGTGGCTTCGGTTTTACTGGGGGAGGGGAGGCCCCTTGCCCACCAGCTTAGCGCGTCCACGGGAATCCGCAGACCAGTCAGTTGCAGCGCCAGTGAAGAGGGGCTGTCGACATAGCTGTTATCGCCCTGTTGTAGTTGCGCCAGATGTTGGTTGCCAGCGATGGTAGCGCTGCCTGCACCAAATGGACCGCTCAGGCTCAGTTTGTACTGCTGTTGATCCTGTTCCCAGACAAGATTGGCACTGCCACCGGCATCAATGCTCTTATATCCTAACTTACCCTGTAGTTGCCATTGACTGAGCTTGGCAACCTGAGACTGATGTTGCTGCCAATCAGCGCCCGACTCGGTTTTTATCGGTGGCTGGTAGGCGCAGCCAGCTAAAATGGTGCAACTGGCAAGTAGAATCAGAGGGATCTTCATTGAGGCACACCCAGTCGCTGCATTGTTTCGAGGATAATGGGGTGCTCTGGTGCTTGCTGCAAGCTTTGATGCCAAGTTTGCAGGGCGGTGTCTCTATCGCCCATGATCCATTGCACCTCACCCAAATGGGCGGCAATTTCTGGGTCTGGGAGCAGGTTCATTGCCTTTTGCAAATACTCTAATGCCTCAGGTAACTGACCCAGGTGAAAGAGTATCCAGCCCATGCTGTCGATGATCGCCGGATCTCCCGGATTCAATAAATAAGCGCGTTTAATCAGCCGATGGGCCTCATCAAGCCGGTCTGTGTGCAGGATCATGGTATAACCCAAAGCGTTGAGGGCTGTAGCATTGTTGCCGTCCAGAGCAATTAACGCGCGCAGGTCTTGCTCTGCCAGTTCGAAGTTGTCCAGCTGTTCCGCAACCATTGATCTGGCATACAGCAGTTGACTGTCATCGGGGAAGGCCTGCAAGCCATCGCTGAGAATAGACAGGGCTGAATCAGATTTATTCATACCCAGCAGCAGGTTGGATTCAATTTGAAATAGGGCCACAGATTGCTGCGGCTGCTCTGCGCGCAGACGACGCAAATTTTGTCGAGCAGTGATCAGGCCATACTGGCGATTGAGTAAAATGGTCAGTCGCGACACAGCGGGTAGAAAATTACGACCAAAGCGCACCTGGGCATAATGATTGGTTGCGGCTAATACATCACCGCGATTTTCGGCAATATTGCCCAGATGAAACTGCGAGTCGGCCCGCAGGCTGGGCTGTTGCGTAGCTTCGGTAAATAGAATTTCTGCTCTTTCAGCATTGCCCTGATTGTGAAGCAGTAGGGCCAACAAAAAATTAATTTCCTGATCCATTGGGTTCTGTTGCCGCAATGTTTCAAACTCGGCAATGGCTTTATTTCGGTCGGTAAGAGTTAAAAACCTAGCGTACTGCAGCCGTAATTGGCGATTTTCAGGCTGGCGTTCCAGTGCGTCTGCGATTAGGACTGTGCCCTCTTTAACCCGGTCCTGTTGATGCAGAATTTGCGCAAGCAGCAAAAGGCCACGTTCATTATCTGGTTGAGCTGCAACAAACTGCCGGGCTTTTGCCTCCGCATCTTTTAAAAGACCAATGTCTCTGAGCAATATGGCACTTGCCAGTAGCACTGTGGGCTGTTTGTCCGAGCTCAGTTCGAGTTTTTGGTAAGCGCTGATTAGTTGGCTAATTTGCGGTTTTTCTAGCTTGATGGATGTCACCGCCAGAAAACCCTCTAGGTCATCTAGGTTTTCGTAAAGCCAATGGGCATGGTGCAATGCGCCAAAAGCATCACCTATAAGGGCATGGGACTGCATGGCAATATCATGGGCAACGGGGTTTTCTGGCTCTAATTCAAGCCATAGCAGCGCCATTTCCAGAGAGGCCTGATGATCGCGACGATAGTCGGCCACGCGGGCGGCGAGCTCGATAACAGCGCTATCTCTGGTTTCCCGCGCCTGCTGCAGATAGATGGGCAGGGCTGTATCAAACTCGCTGCGGGTCAGGGCCATATCTGCCACTAGCAAATCGTAGAGGCTATCCACGGCAAAGGGTTTGATTGGGCGGGTGTCGGCCTGAGATTGGCTGGTTTCTGTGGCTGCCGCGCTGTTGTCTGCAACAGACGAGTTGGCGCGCTTAGCCTCTGGCACTGTGGCACAACCGGTTAAACAGCTCAGCAAAAATAGGCCCACCAATAAGAGTTTGGTGGGTGAGGGGCGCGTCGCGAATGTGCCATTGATGCCGAATGTTCTCATATTGTTATTTTCTAGGTTATCCCAGCTTAAGACAATTTCCCTGAAGAAAGTTTAGTTAGCATAGCGCAGAGTTGGGGTTGGTTGCGTAAATGATTTATCTCACAGCCTCCTTTTGGGGCTTGGACTGGTGTAAAATCGCCAGCGCACTAAAAAGTTTCAGTTACCAGTAATAGCATTTGGCGGACACAGTTTAAAAACAAATGGGCATTACAGTATTTGGCATCAACCATAAATCAGCCTCGGTAGATCTCCGCGGGAGGATCGCCTTTGCCCCAGAGACAGTGGTTGAGTCCCTGCAAGCGGCTCAGGTGACCATGGGAGCAGATGAAGTAGCGCTGCTGTCCACCTGCAATCGCACAGAAATTTACCTTAGTGGTGATATTAGTGATGAGCAATTACTTGATTGGCTGGCCGCAAGCAAAAGACTGGAAAGAGCAGATTTAGAAGTCTGCTATTACTGTTATCGGGATCATCAGGCCATTCGCCATATGATTTCCGTTGCCAGTGGTCTGGATTCATTAGTGCTGGGTGAGCCGCAAATTTTTGGTCAGATCAAATCAGCTTATTCTGTGGGGCGCGAAGCCGGCACTGTGGCTGCCGACTTAAATAATGCCTTTCAGCAGGCGTTTGCCGCAGCAAAGCGAGTGCGTTCAGAGACGGCTATAGGTCAAAACCCTGTTTCCGTAGCCTACGCCTCGGTGAGTCTGGCAGAGCAGATTTTTGCCGACCTTAAAAACGCCCATGCCCTTTTAATCGGTGCTGGCGAGACCATTGAATTGGTGGCGCGGCATCTCCAAGACAAGCAGGTTGGCCAGATTACTGTGGCTAACCGCACATTAACCCGTGCCCAGACACTGGCCGAAGACTTTTCCGCTGAGGCGATCTTGCTGTCAGACATTCCAGACTATCTTCACCGCGCGGATATTATTATTTCCTCCACCGCTAGTCAGCTCCCTATTCTGGGCAAAGGTGCAGTTGAGTCGGCGCTTAAACTTCGCAAGCACAAACCGATTTTTATGGTGGATATTGCGGTTCCTCGAGATATTGAGCCCGAGGTAGAAGAGCTTGAGGATGTCTATCTTTACACTGTCGATGATCTGGAAGAGGTAATTCAGGACAATCTGCGGGCTCGTCAGACTGCCGCAGATTTGGCCATGGATATCGTTGATCAGGAAGTGAAAAATTGGTCGGCCAAGCAGCGTGCATTGGCCGTGGTGGATACGATAAGAGCATTCCGTGACAGTGCAGAACTGATTCGAGATGCCGAAGTTGAGAAGGCACTGGCCTCTCTTGAGCGAGGGCAAGATTCCGCTGATGTTATCAATGCTCTGGCCCGCAATTTGACCAATAAGCTATTGCACAAACCTACTACTAAACTCAAGCAAGCCAGTGAAGAGGGTCGCGACAATACTATTGACGCCACCCATGAACTGTTTGACCTAAAGAAAAAATAATTCTATGAAAGCTTCGATACTTGCAAAACTGGATCATCTCTCCGAGCGCTACGAGGAAGTGGGTGCGCTGCTGAGTGACCCAGACATTATCAGCGATCAAAACAAATACCGCGACCTGTCTAAAGAGTATGCAGAATTGGAGCCGGTGGTGAAGTCTTACCAGAGTTACCAGCAGGTGATGGGCAATATAGATGAAGCCAAGGCGCTGTTAAAAGATGCAGATACGGATATTCGCGCCATGGCTCAAGAGGAATTGAAAGAGGGTGAGGCGGAGTTAGAAGTCCTGGAGACAAGCCTACAGAAATTACTGTTGCCTAAAGACCCCAACGACCACAAGAATGTATTTCTGGAAATACGTGCGGGTACCGGTGGCGACGAGGCGGCTATTTTCTCTGGTGACCTGTTCCGTATGTACAGTAAGTTTGCTGAGAATCAGCGCTGGAAAGTGGAAGTGATGAGTGAGAGCTCTGGCGACCACGGTGGCTACAAAGAAATTATCTGCCGCATTGTTGGCACTGGAGTTTACTCTCAGCTTAAGTTTGAATCTGGTGCTCACCGGGTACAGCGAGTGCCTGACACTGAATCCCAGGGCCGTATCCACACCTCGGCCTGCACCGTAGCCATTATGCCTGAGGCTGATGCCCAGGATGCTATTGAGATTAACAAAGGGGATTTGCGGGTGGATACGTTTCGCGCCTCGGGCTCTGGTGGTCAGCATGTTAACAAAACTGACTCGGCCATTCGCTTGACGCATCTGCCAACAGGTATGGTCGTGGAATGTCAGGATGAGCGCTCGCAGCATAAGAACCGTGCCAAAGCTATGGCGGTTTTGCAGGCGCGATTGGACTCGGCGCAGGATGATGCCGCGGCTAAAGAGCAGTCAGAGCAGCGCAAGTCTCTGGTAGGCAGCGGCGATCGCTCAGAGCGCATTCGAACATACAATTTCCCTCAGGGCCGGGTAACCGATCACCGCATTAATTTGACCCTATACAAGCTGGCAGAGGTGATGGAAGGGGCTCTGGCTGAAGTGGTTCAACCACTGGTCAATGAATTTCAGGCTGAACAGTTAGCCTCGCTGGCCGACTAGCTCTGCTCTATGGCGACTGTAGCCGACTTACTCAAACGCAGTGCTGAGCTCAGCCCGGCCAGCGATAGTGCTTTGCTGGACACCGAATTACTGCTGTGCCATTGCCTGGATGTCAGCCGCACCTGGCTAATGACGTGGCCAGAGCATCAGCCCAGCCCAGATCAGTTAGCGAGTTTCGAATTATTGTTTAAGCGTCGCTTGGATGGTGAGCCCGTGGCCTTTATCACTGGTACTCAGGGTTTTTGGACCCTGGATCTGGCGGTCTCCCCCCATACGTTAATCCCGCGCCCAGAAACCGAGTTGTTGGTGGATGCTGCCCTTGAACTGGAATTTCCAGGCAACATTAACGTGCTTGATCTGGGCACTGGCACTGGTGCTATTGCACTGGCACTGGCCGCTGAGCGACCCGACTGGCAAGTTACCGCGGTGGATGTTCAGCCTCAGGCAGTGGCGCTGGCCGAGCACAATTGTCAAAGTTGTCAGCTGGACAATGTCAGCATTTATCAAAGTGACTGGTTTTCCGGTCTGTCCCGCATCGGGAGCCAGCAACAATTTGATCTTATTGTTAGCAACCCACCCTATATCGAGGTTGATGACGCGCACTTATTTGAAGGGGATGTGAGATTTGAGCCGGCCTCGGCACTGATTTCTGGGGCCGATGGTCTGGATGACTTGAAGCTGGTGGTTGCTCAGAGCCCGGGGTTTTTGAAACCCGCAGGCTGGCTTGCGGTTGAGCATGGTCACCAGCAGGGTGACGCGGTGCGGCAACTATTTCACAATGCCGGTTTTGTGCAGGTACAAACGCGCTGTGATTACAACCAACTGGATCGTATTACTCTTGGCCAATTAGAGGCTCAGTACCAGGGCTAGAAGGTTGTTGTGGCCTGTGAATTGCCCTGCTTGAAACCAGATTCCATCGGTACAGCATCATTATGCTGGCCAAACAGGCGGCGATAACCAGACCAACCCAAAAGCCAAACACACCCATGGGTTCACCCCAAATATCAGTCAGTGCCAAGCTGTAGGCAATCGGGAATGCCACCACCCAAAAAGCGATGATCTGAATAATGAGCGGTACCCGTGCATCTTTATAACCGCGCAGTGCTCCACTGCAGGCCATTTGCATAGAGTCAAAGCAACCCAGCGCCGCTGAGAAGAAGAACAGGCTTGCTGCAATCACCTGCACATTGGCATCTGGGCTAAACATCTCAGCCAGATCATGGCGCAGCAGTATCTTCATACTGCCCAGAGCCATAGCCAGTAAAAACACCAGCTTAAACCCAGTCAGGCATATTTGCCGGGCACCCATGGGGTCACCGCGGCCAATGGCATGGGACACCTTTATGGTAAGTGCCTGGCCCAACCCCAAAGGGATCATATAGGCCAGTGAATCGATATTGTTAGTAATGGCGTGAGCGCCCAGAACATTGGCGCCCAAATGGGCGATGAGCATGGGGATAATGGCGAAGAAGCCAACCTCTGCTGCAATCATAAGGGCAATGGGAATGCCCAGTCGCAAAATGCCGGCAATGGCAGTGGCGCTAGGGCCTGAGAATTCCTGATACAGATGCAGTCGCTTCATATTGCTGGCATAGCGACCATAGGCGGCCATAGCAATCAGCAAAAATGTCATAACTAGGGTGGTGGCCCAAGCCGCACCTATACCGCCCAGAGCGGGGAAGCCGAATTTTCCAAATACCAGAATATAATCGAGGATGGCGTTTAGCACGAAGGCCATAAGGTTAAATATCATCACTGGTCGGATATCACCCACACCTTCAAAGGTCGAGCGGAAGGCAAAAAAAGCTGGGAACATGGAGCCGGTTATCAAATAGGGCAGCAGATAACCCCTGGCAATCCGATAGACCTCGGCACTGATATCCAAACTGCCCAGCAACAGAATGCCAAGCATTATGCCGCCGCAGACAGCGATGCTCATGGGCACCGCAAGCCAAAGTCCCTGCTGAAATTGATAGCGCACTTTTTCTGGTTGGCCCGCTCCCCAGAAGTTGCCAATAATCGGGCTGTTGCCAATCATAATGCCAATCACTAGCAGGTTGATCATAGCCCATATGCTGCCGCCTAACTGCAGCGCTGCCAAGGTATCGGCACTGACCTGTCCGGCCATATAAATATCGGTAACTGTCATGCCAACAACGGCTAGTTGCCCGAGCATTAATGGTCCGGCTAGACGCAGAAGATCACCAGCGTTTTGCGCAAACGTTGGCCTTGTTTGAACCTTGGGAATCATAGATTTGCTTTGTTTTGGCGAGCCTCCATTCTCGTTCAATGTCTGCAGCAAAGGAAGAAAAATTTGTCTGGGGTACATTGGCCTCTGGGCGCTGGAATTTTTTTGTGCCATTGGGCTCTAATCCGCCAGTACTATAAAAGTACCGTCACTAGCTACTACAAGGAGAGTTTGCTGTGCAATCCATCAATAATCTATTCAACCAATTTGTCGACAAATTAAAATCTATCGAATGGCTTGGGCCGCTGGCGTTGCGGCTCTATCTGGCACCTATTTTTATTGGGGTGGGGGCTCACAAGTTTGCTCATTTCGACGATATGGTAGCCTGGTTCGGCAACCCCGACTGGGGGCTTGGGCTGCCGGCGCCGACAATAATGGTATTTCTGGCGGCCAGTGCTGAGCTGTTTGGCGGCCTAGCACTGCTTTTTGGTTTGGCGACGCGACTGGTCGTGTTGCCCTTAATGATCACCATGATAGTAGCGGCTGGTACAGCGCATTGGGGCAATGGCTGGTTTGCTATTGCCCCTAGTGACCCCGAGACCAGCACGGCCAAGGTGTTGGCTGCTGTGGGTATTCCTGCGGCGGAGCAGAGTTTGCAAAACAGTTTAGAGGTGAGTCTAAGACTGTCAGCGGCAAAAAGCCTTTTACGAGAACATGGCAACTACAGCTGGTTAACTGAAAAGGGCAGTTTTGTAGTGCTTAACAACGGTATTGAATTTGCTGTAACCTATTTAGTTATGTTGTTTAGCTTACTCTTTAGCGGGGGTGGCCGTTGGGTGAGTGCCGACTACTGGATTAGTCGAATCAAGCCTGCTGCTGCGCAGTGAATACCAGTTCAAAAGGTGGGCCCCATTCCCTAGCCTGTTCTGAAGCTGGTTGAGGCTAGGGCCAGATTATCTATTATTTTCAGCGACTTACTCACAATTCTGCTACACTCAGCGCCATTCTTTGATGGGCGCTTTGCCCTCATAGGGCTCGCGAAGCCCGCAAACTTCCTAATTACTGTGGCGAACAATTTTGACTGAAACAAATTCTAAAGCTGAAGTGGCTTCTACTGAGACATCCTCTGTCCAAGCACAAGGGGCCTCTGCAAACAGCGCCGACAAACCTAAAGCATCCCGTAACAGGCGAGGGGCTGGCCGCCGAGGTCAAGGCTGGAATATTGCTCAATTTCAAGTGGAGCCAGTTGAAGGCAAAGCTAGATTTCATGATTTTGATTTGCCTGACAACTTGATGCGCGGCATTCAGGACACCGGCTTTGAATACTGCACGCCCATTCAGGCGCAGTCGCTGCCTCATACGCTGCGCGGTCATGACATTGTCGGTAAGGCTCAAACGGGCACCGGTAAGACAGCCGCATTTCTTATCAATATTATCACTGACCTGATTCGTCACCCGGTGGAAGAAGAGCGCTTTATGGGTGAGGCGCGGTCATTGATTATGGCGCCAACCCGTGAGTTAGCGATTCAGATTGCCGATGACGCCACTCGGCTTCTCAAGCACACAGACATCAAAGTGCATTGCCTGGTGGGTGGTATGGACTACGGCAAGCAGCTGCAAAAGATTCAGAAATCCCATTGTGACATTCTGGTGGGTACGCCTGGCCGCCTATTGGACTTTGCAAATAACCGCGATATCTATTTGGATCAAGTAGAGGTTCTGGTTATTGACGAAGCTGATCGTATGCTGGATATGGGCTTTATCCCTCAGGTTCGACGCCTGGTGCGGTTAACGCCAAAGCTTGAAGAGCGCCAGACACTGTTGTTTTCTGCCACCTTTACTCCAGAAATTTTGCGTCTCACAGAAACCTGGACCGACAACCCGGTCACGGTAGAGATTGCCTCCGAACGTGTTGCCACAGATACAGTGGATCAGAAAATCTATATCACCACCGCCAGCGAAAAGTTTGCGTTGCTCAATAATGTCTTGGTCAAGGACGATGTAGAGAGCGTTATGGTGTTTGCCAATCGCAGAGATATCTGTCGCAACCTGCATGAGAAGCTCAAGAAGAAAGGCTTTAAGGTCGGCTTGCTTTCCGGTGATGTACCTCAGAACAAGCGCATGAAAGCGCTGGACATGTTTAAGTCAGGTAATTTAAAAGTTATGGTTGCGACAGATGTAGCAGGCCGCGGCATACATGTAGATGGCATAAGCCACGTCATTAACTACACATTGCCCGAAGAGCCAGAAGACTATGTACATCGTATTGGTCGCACAGGCCGCGCCGGCAAAACCGGCACCTCAATAAGTTTCGCCTGTGAAGACGACGCTTTTCTGTTAGAGCCAATCGAAAAGTTGTTGGCAATGAAATTGCCCTGCACTATGCCAGAGGAGCATCTTCTGGAGGAAGTCCCCGCGATTGCGTCTAAGCCAAAAGCCAAGACCTCCGCGCCCAAAAAGGCTAAAGAGCCCTCGGCGGCTAAAGAGCCTTCAGCGGACAAAGAGCCTTCAGCGAAGAAAGAGCCTTCAACGAAGAAAGAGCCTTCAACCAAGAAAGAGCCCTCAGCGGACAAAGAGCCTTCTGCGAAGAAAGAGCCCTCAGCGGCCAAAGAGCCTTCAGCGAAGAAAGAGCCCTCAGCGGACAAAGAGCCTTCAGCGAAGAAAGAGCCCTCAGCGGCTAAAGAACCCTCCGCAGAATCTCCTAGCGAAGAGACTAGCGCCTAATCTCAAACCGGCGACACCATAACAATGTCCCGCCAATCACCGCTGCTGGAAGTGCCACAAAGTTTAGCAGCGGTATTGACGAGGCCACCAGCGCCGAAAAGCCAAATCCTATAGTTCGCCATCTATCCTGTCCTGCGCGTTTAATCAGTTCTGGGAACAATACCCGATCCGCATCAGCCCCATAATCCAGATATTGGATGCAAAGGGACCATGCAGCCCAGATGCCCGCGATTAATGGGGCGCTGAGATTGATCAGCGGAATCCAGCTGACTATCAGTGTCAGCAAGGCAATGGCCAGTGTTCGCGGTACAAAGTAACGGAGCAATTGTAGTTGGCGGACAAAGCTATTCCAAGCTACGGTCAGCAGAGGCATAGAGGCTAACCCGGCCTGATCGCCGCGCTCCAGCAGAATAACTCGCTCGGCCACGATGCCGTAAAAGGGCGAACCGATCAGGTTAGCAATCAGCGTGAAGGTAAACGCGTAAACCACCAGCGCTAGAGCACCAAACAAAATCCAGATTATCCATACAAGCCAGTGCAGCCAGTCTGGTACCTGGCTGATAACCGCCTCCAGCCAGCCCCCCAACCATTGCCCGGCCGCTACCGTGACCGAAGAGAACAGTACAATATTGATAAATAATGGTGTCAGGATCATCCAGCGAATGCTTGGGTGCCAGAGCAGTTTGGCGCCGTCATATATAAGCGCCGGGCCACTAAGCCGGCTAGTTGAGTTTTGATGTGTTTCGGGCATAGGGAGACCATTAAATCTAGGTAACTTGTACGGCACCGAGAATACCATCTATGCTTTTAAAAACTTGGGTTAATTTAAGGGGCTGGTCATGGGTAAGTTAGTCAAAATTCTGTTGAGTTTGGTGTTGGTGTTGGTGTTGGTGGTAGGGGTTATTATCGTTTTGAATTTGGGCTCTGGTCTGAAAGTTGCCATTGAAAGTCTGGGGCCAGAGGTCACGCAGTCATCGGTAACTCTGGATAAGGCAGAAATTTCACTGATCTCTGGCGAGGGCAGTTTGCGTGGATTGATCATTGGAAACCCGGAGGGCTTTGCTACTGAGAGGGCATTTTCCCTTGGGTAGATTAGTTTTACTGTGGATAACGATTCGCTGGCTACAGATACTATTGTGGTGAATAGCCTGCGCATTGTGGCTCCAGAGGTGACGTTGGAGTCCGGCCGCAAGGGTAGCAATCTGGACCGGTTGCAAAAAAATATGATGGACTACCTGAGAGTCCCCTCTAGTAGTACTAGCAATGAAGACGCGACAAAAAATATTATTATCAAAGAGTTGCTGATTACCAAAGGCAAGATGCGCTACAGTTTTCTGGGCGCCAAGACTGTCGATTTGGCGCTGCCAGAGATAAGGTTGAGGGATATTGGTGCGCGAGAGCAGGGGCTGTCTATGGCCGAGGCTGGAACTAGGATCATTGGGGCTATGACCAGTAGTGCGAGTCAGGCCGCTGTGGAATCTACGTCGGTAAAAGATATTGGCAAGAATCTCGAGGATCAAATTAAAGATAAGGCCAGTGGGCTAAAAAGCCTGTTTAAAAAGCAATAACTAATTAAGTGAAGAGATTCAGTAAGCGTTAAGAGGAGTGCCGCATCAGTCTTTGTTTTTGACGGTTCCAGTCCCGGTCTTTGTCGTCATTGCGCTTATCGTATGCAGCTTTACCTTTGGCAAGTGCAATTTCACACTTGATCAGATGACCTTTCCAGTAAAGAGCTGTGCAGACGCAGGTATGGCCCTTTTGATTGACGCCATCTTCAAGCTTTTTCAGTTCGCGATGATTGAGTAGTAGCTTTCTGGTGCGCGTGGGCTCGGTGACGTAATGGGTTGAAGCGGAGGGTAGCGGCGAAATATTGGTGCCAATTAGAAAAGCTTCACCGTTTTTCAAAAATACATAGGTGTCGGTGAGGTTAACCCGACCTTCGCGCAGGCTTTTTACTTCCCAGCCCATCAGCGATATCCCCGCCTCGAATTTTTCTTCGAGAAAATAATCATGTTTGATCTTGCGGTTGAGCGCGATGGTGCTGGATTGCTGTTTGGGCTTCTTTTTCGTCATGGTGCAGATTATACGTGGGCCGTGAGAATTGTCCTAAGTTATTAGCAATTCTGAGCCGAATTAGAGGAGATATTCTGTCTGATACAGGCCGTAGTTTTCCATCAACTGTTCGCTAGTCTGCCGATGTGGGTTACAATTCTGACAACGAAAAATTGGGGTATAAAAATGGCCTTACAACAAAAAGGTATGCACGGAACCTGGGCTAGTCGGTGGACTTTTATTATGGCGGCTACGGGCTCTGCGGTGGGGCTCGGCAATATGTGGAAGTTTCCCTATGTGGCCGGTAGCAATGGCGGTGGCGCCTTTGTATTGATTTATCTGCTGTGTATTTTAATGATTGGTGTGCCTGTGATGATGGCCGAAGTTTTGATTGGCCGACATGGTCGTAAGAGCCCAATTAACTCAATGCGCGATGGTGTTGCCGAGAGTGGTGCCGATTCACGCTGGGGCCACGTGGGCTGGCTGGGCGTCGCGGCCGGTATGATGATTCTCTCTTTTTATGCGGTAATTGCGGGCTGGGCTCTGGATTATATTTTTGCCATGGCATCTGGTGATCTTATTGGTATCAACGGCGTGTCTGCTGCCAGCGTGTTTGACAATTTGCTAGGTGATCCCGGGCGGCTGGTTCTGTGGCAGTCGGTGTTTATGCTGCTCTGTGTCGGTGTGGTAGTAGGCGGTGTGAAAAAGGGTCTAGGGGTGGCCGTGGAAATACTGATGCCTCTGCTGTTTGTGATGCTGCTAATCCTGCTGGGCTTTGCGGTATTTAAAGGTAACTTCGCTGCAGCCTGGAGCTTTTTGTTTAGTTTTGACTTAGGCGCGTTGAGCTGGCGCGCTGTGCTCGAGGCCATGGGGCAGGCGTTCTTTACTCTTAGTATTGGTATGGGCGCAATTATGGCCTACGGTGCTTACATGCCTCAGAATGCCAATATAGGAAAAACTATTCTGGTGGTGGCTTTCTTTGATAGCTCTGTGGCGATTATTTCCGGGCTGATTATATTCTCTATTGTTTTTGCCACCCAAGGTATTGAGCCCAGCGATGGCCCAGGTCTGATGTTTATCAGCCTGCCTGTGGCGTTTGGCGCTATGCCCGGTGGTCTATTGATTGGTGCGATTTTCTTTGTATTGGTTTCCATTGCCGCCTGGAGCTCTGCGATTTCTCTGCTGGAGCCCTGTGTGGCCTGGCTGATCGAAACGAAGAATATGGGTCGAGTGCGGGCTAATTTGCTGCTCGCCGGATTTGCTTGGGTGCTAGGCCTGGGCACAGTACTGTCCTTTAATCTTTGGTCAGAGTACAAGCTGGCGGGTATGACTTTCTTTGATTTACTGGATTTTCTAACGGCCAATATTATGCTGCCGCTTTCTGGTTTGTTGATTGCGCTGTTTGTTGGCTTTGTGATGAAGAAAGAAATTGTCGACACTGAGATGGACGGCACCTCAGAGTCGGTTATGAGCCTGTGGCGATTTATGCTGCGATATGTCGCTCCTGTGGCTATTGCCGCAGTGTTTGTGATGGGCATCTACGACAAGTTTATCGCTTAGGTCTGCTATGAGTCATATTGTGCGCTCAGCGCTGGTTATGCACTCGGCTAAGCAGATGTATGATCTGGTCAATGATGTTGCCAGCTATCCGCAGTTTATGGATGGCTGTGTTGGCGTCGAGCTGCTTGAACACAGTGAGTCTGCCATGCTCGCTCGGCTCGATCTTAAAAAAGCCGGTGTGCAACTCAGCTTTATGACCCGTAACAAGTTGGTGGCAGCTGAGAGTATTGAGATGTCTCTGGAGGACGGTCCCTTTAAAAAGTTTACTGGACTCTGGCTGTTCAAGCCTCTAACAGACGATGCCTGCAAAGTATCGTTGGATTTGGAATTCGAATTTAGTAATGCCGGACTGGGCTTGGCAGCCTCTAATTTGTTTTCAGGTATGGCCAATAATTTAGTCGACTCGCTGTGCAGGCGCGCCGATAACGTACTCGCGGAGAGATAGCATGAATGGTGAGCAGATGATTGAGGTGGAAGTGGTTTACGGGCTGCCGGAAAAACAGGTCTTAAAAGCCCTCTCCGTCCCCTCTGGCACTACCGCTCTAGAGGCAGTGAAGCAGTCTGGTATATTGAAAATTTTCCCGGAGATCGACGTAGATGCCGACAGTATGGGCGTATTTTCTCAGGTTTTAGGCACAAAAGGCCTTGAGCCGCCCGCGCAGTATCAGCTTCAGGCCAGAGACAGAGTAGAAATTTATCGCCCTTTGATTGCCGACCCCAAAGAGGTACGTCGACGTCGAGCAGCTGAAGCTAAAGCAAAGCGTGAACAGGACGCTTAAGCATCCTGCTCAGCCTCAAGGCAGGGTTACTCGGCTATTGCTGAGCTAGGTAAGTAATCACCGGTCATACGCTCGAGGTTGCCCTCGGCATCAAAATAGATTGTCACTCGCTCTTCCGTCCTAGTGCCACGGGAGTCCACACGGCTGTAAAAATAATCCCAGCGCTTTTGATTGAAAGTGTCTTTTACCAGAGCGGTGCCCAGTACAAATTGCACCTGAGATTTAGTCATTCCTGGGCGCAGCTTATCGATCATCTCCTGATCAACAATATTGCCCTGTTGCACATCAACTTTGTGTACACCGGGGAACTTGAGCCAGCTACAGCCGCTGGACAGGAGAGACAATAAAATCACAGAGATAACAGCTAATCGCATTGGTGGGCTTCCAGTTGGTTGCGCGAACGTGGATAATACCCAATGATGGCAATATAGAGAAGAGGTAAACATGACTGCCGAAGATCAGGAACTAAAAAAAGCCGGTCTCAAGGTCACATTGCCCAGAGTAAAGATTTTACAGATTCTGGAAAACTGTCCCGATCGCCATATGACTGCTGAAGATATCTATCAGTCCCTGCGAGATGCCGACGAAGATGTGGGTATTGCCACAGTGTACCGAGTGCTGACCCAATTTGAAGCTGCCGGCCTTATCGAGCGTCATAACTTTGATAATGGACCTGCAGTCTATGAGCTTGATCGCGGTGAGCACCATGATCATATGGTCTGCACTGATACAGGTAAGGTTATTGAGTTTCACGATGCCGAGATCGAAAAGATTCAAGAGCGTATCGCCAGCCAGAATGGCTACGATCTGGTGGGGCACAATCTGGTACTTTATGTAAAACCCAAAAGCTGAATCTAGCTCACCCTAAAACAATAATAAGAAAATCCAGCACCATGACTCTACAGCAGCTTGAACAATTTTTTAATGCCTGGGCAGACCTGATGTGGGGGACGCCCCTGGTGGTGTTGCTGGTGGGTGGTGGCCTATTCTTTATGTTTTATTCTGGTTTTGGCCCCTACAAATATTTTGGCCATGCCCTCAGACTTCTGAGCGGCAAGCTGGACGACCCCAATGATCCTGGGCGTATTCCTCATGCTCAGGCACTGTCTACTGCACTCTCTGGCACCATTGGTCTTGGCAATATTGCCGGTGTTGCTATCGCTATCAGCATTGGCGGTCCTGGGGCCGTGTTTTGGATGTGGATCACCGCGATTTTTGGTGTTGCCACAAAGTTTTATACCGCGTCCCTCTCGGTGATGTACCGCAGTGAGGGTTCTGACGGAACCCTGCATGGCGGCCCTATGTATGTGATCATGGAAGGCATGGGCAAGCGCTTTTACCCATTGGCGGCACTGTTTGCTGTGGCCTGCCTGATTGGCGCTCTGCCAATTTTTCAGGCAAACCAGTTTATACAGCTGCTGCGAGATGTAGTGGCCATTCCGGCGGGCTGGGCAACCAGTGAATCTCATTTTGGTTTTGATCTTGCTGCGAGCTCTGTGGTGGCTATATTGGTGGCTTTGGTGGTGATTGGTCGGATTGAGCGTATCGGCAAACTCACCGTGCGACTGGTGCCTTCAATGGTACTGCTATATCTGTTTATGACGGTTACCGTGATGGTCACCTATGCGGCGGATATTCCGGCAACCTTAATGCTGATTGTGACTGATGCCTTCACCGGTGAGGCGGCTGCCAGTGGCTCTATTATGGCGGTTATCCTGATTGGTGTCCGTCGCGGCGCATTTTCTAATGAGGCTGGTATAGGCACAGAGTCAATGGCCCATGGTGCGGCCAAGACAGCAGAGCCGATTCGTGAAGGTGTGGTAGCCATGGTGGGCCCGGTTATTGATACTCTGTTGGTGTGCACCTGCACTGCGCTAATTATTTTGCTCACCGGTGTTTGGCAGACTGAAAACGGTATAGAGGGTGTGACCTTAACCGCTCGCGCCATTGAGCAGGTTTTCCCTTTGATCGGTAATTACCTTCTGCTGATTATGGTGGGTCTGTTAAGTTTTAGCACCATGGTCACTATGTGGTTTTACGGCGTAAAGTGCATGGGCTTTTTGTTTGGGGCCAAGCGTCAGTACTGGTACACACCGATTTACCTGATACTGCTTTTGGCTGGCGCGGTGGTGTCTATGGATATTGTTAATGGGTTGATACTGGCTACCTATGCCACCATGGCAATACCCACTATGATCTCCGCGCTGTATTTGGCACCCAAAGTGAATCAGGCGGCGGAAAAGTATTTTGCCAAACTGAACGCGGATAATTAAACCCCAATAATATTTATCGTTTAATAGCAATTTGGTCTAGTCTTAAAATCAGGTTGAAGAGGGCAGGAAAACCTTCGTAGTTTCAACAACTTACCCCTGATCCAACTGCAGACAAGGAGGTTGCTATGAAACGCATTGTGATCTGTGCCGACGGCACATGGAATCGTCCTGAGAAAGACCCAGAAGACCAACCCACCAATGTTTTAAAACTTGCCCGAGCTGTAAAGCCGGTGGCCAGCGATGGTATTGCTCAGCAGGTTTTCTATGACTGGGGTTTGGGCTCATACCACGATACTGTTGTGGCCAGTACCACGGGCCGTGGCATCAATAAAAATATTATGGATAACTACCGCTACCTGGTGCAGAACTATGCCCCTGGTGATGAGACCTATCTATTTGGTTTTAGTCGTAGCTCCTGCACTGTGCGCAGCCTCTGTGGCCTGATCAATAATTGCGGTATTCTCAAACGCCCAGATGCCCGACTGATATAGTCTGCCTTTAATCATTATAAAAAGTCCGGCCCAGCCTTTCGCCTGAACGGTGACAAATCCAAAGCCTTTAGAGCAGCTCATTCTCATCCCAATCGAACCATTGCATTTGTGGGCGTCTGGGATACGGTGGGGGCTTTGGGTATTCCCTTTTCATTTATGGGGTTGCTTGATCGCAATGATGAGTTCTATGACACCAAGATGGGGGATAATATTGCTGTTGCACGACATGCACTGGCTATTGACGAGTTGCGTTCAGATTTTGAGCCCACTATTTGGCGCGATCATAAAAATATGGATTTACAGCAGGTTTGGTTTGCAGGCGTGCACAGTAATATTGGTGGCAGCTACGCCCCAGATGAGGATGGCGGTGTTTTGTCGGATATACCCATGGACTGGATTAGAAGAGAGGCCAAAAGCTCAGGCCTGCACCTAGAGGCGCACATGATTCAGGGATTACAGCCGATGCCAACGGCCACATTGCATCAGTCTCGCAAACATATTTTCCGCTCCAAGCGACCTTACTACCGTCCGATTAATCATGGTCATGGACCAATTTTAATTCACAGATCTGTCAAACAGCGCTGGGAGGCGGATGCAGCATACCGTCCAAAAAATTTGGTGAGCTATTTGGCGGACCACGATGGTCAATGGCCTGCGCTAGTTGGCTAGGCTTTAAAGCAGTGCTTCAATCGGTTTGGCCAGATCAGCTGGTTTGGTGATTGAGCCAAAGCGGTCGACAACCTGACCATTGCGATCCACCAAAAATTTAGTGAAATTCCATTTGATATTGTCATTGAAAAGGCCGCCCGCTTTTTTAGTCAGGAAGCTGTATAGCGGGTGTCGGCCAGCGCCATTGACATCGATCTTACCCATCACGGGGAAGCTCAGGCCATAGTTCAGTTGGCAAAATTCCTGTACCTCAGCATTAGAGCCCGGCTCCTGATTGCGGAACTGGTTACAGGGGAGAGCAATAATCACAAGGCCCCGATCTGCATAGCTGTCATGTAATTTCTGCAGACCCTCGTACTGAGGCGTAAAACCGCATTTGCTGGCAGTATTGACGATCAGAACCACTTTATCTTTGTAGGCTTCCAGTGATTGGTCATCTCCATTGCCGGTGGGTACGCTGTATTCATAGATCGAGCTGGATTCTGACATCTGGGCTTACCTTTGTTTTTATCGGTGATAATTATTTAAGCGGTTATTTAAAGGAATGTTCCGGCGCAGGAAATGCGCCTGATCGAACTTCATTGCCATAGGCAATAATTGCCTCTTGAATACTGGCATTGGTCTGAAGGAAGTTTTTAGAAAATTTTGGCAAGCGCTGGGAAATGCCAAGCATATCCTGAAGCACCAGCACCTGAGCATCTGTGTCCGGGCCTGCACCTATGCCAATTACGGGAATATTAAGTGCCTCGGAGAGATCGCGGCCAAGCGAAGAGGGTACACATTCTACAACCATCAGGTCGGCGCCTGCTTCTTCTAGTATTCGGGCTTCAGCAATCATCTTTTGAGCGGCCTCTTCTTCTTTGCCCTGAACCTTATAGCCGCCAAGTTTGTGCACCGATTGAGGGGTTAGGCCAACATGGCCGCAGACAGGAATGCCTCGCTCAGTCAGCATATAAACAGTCTCAGCCAGCCATTCGCCACCCTCTAGTTTGACCATTTGAGCGCCAGCTTGCATCAGAATTGCAGCGTTATCCATTGCTTGGTTTTCGCTGGCATAGGACATAAACGGCATATCGGTCATCAGCAGCGTGCGGCTGTTGCCCCGTTTAACAATTTCGGTGTGATAGGCCATCTCATCCACAGTCACAGGGATGGTGCTGTCACGTCCTTGAATCACGTTGCCAAGAGAATCGCCGACCAACGTTACTTCGATGCCGGCAGTCTCTATCATTCGTGAAAAGGTGTAGTCATAGGCTGTGATCACGGCAAATTTTTCGCCGGCAGCTTTCATTGCATTGAGGTTGCTAATCGTAGTGGTTTTCATGGGGCCCATTAGCCTCGATCTGATCGCGAGGACGGTACGTTACTGGGTTTCGCTGCCGATAACAAGTTGGCAAATCACTGGATTGGGTGGGGATTGTAATAATGACGCCCAGTATTTTTCTGCAAAATATATTGCACTAGGTTGTGGTAGTCGAGATCGTTCTCGGCCAGATTTATCTCGCCGCTGTTCACAATTAGCAGTGGCGTGTCATCGTAATGATAGAAAAAATGCGTGTAGGCATCGTTCAGTTGCTGCAGGTAGGCCAGCTCAATACTGCGCTCAATAGGATGGCCACGCTTTTGCACTCGCTCGTAAAGGGTTTCTGTAGGGGCCTGCAAATAGATCACCAGATCTGGCTTGGGAAGATCTTCGATAATGTTGTCATACACAGTCTGATAGAGGCGGTATTCGTCATCATCAAGAGTGATGCGAGCAAACAGTGGGTCTTTTTCGATCAAAAAGTCAGAGATGCGCACCTGCTGGAAAATATCTCCCTGCCGCAGGTCTTGAAGTTTACGCATGCGCTGGAACAAAAAGTGCAGCTGGGTGGGCAGGGCATTGCCTTTTCGATCTTGATAAAAGCGCTCTAGAAACGGGTTTTCCTCAGCGTCTTCCAGAATGGTTTCGTAGTTAAATGATTGGGCTAGACGTTTGGCTAAGGTGGTTTTGCCGATACCTATGGGGCCTTCAATAGCAATATAATGGGGAATAGACGCAGTGGATAAATCAAGTTCTTGATAATTGAGTGCAGCTGATTCCACAGTGGTCTCCAAGGGTTGAGTCGTTAGTAGACAATGGAAAAACTATAGTTTGACGATACCCTGCATTGAGCAATTTGCCAATAGCTGGTGGATATTTTCGCCCTTTGGCAACTGTAGGTCTGGTGCCAGCTCATAGAGAGGCGCAAGCACAAAGCCTCGTTCCTGTATCCTTGGGTGAGGCACTTGCAGTCGCTTGGAATCAATAATCTGTTGATCAAAAAGCAGAATATCCAAGTCCAATGTCCGGGCACCCCAGCGAATAGTGCGCACTCGTCCCTGCTGATTTTCTATGCTCTGCAAAAAATCGAGTAATTGTAATGGCTGAAGTGTCGTTTCTAGTTGGGCTGCGGCGTTGATATAGTCCGGTTGCTCGCCTGGGCCTATTGCCTCGGTTTGAAAGAAGCTAGAAACCGCTCTAACTTTAATGTCTGGGTGGGCGGCAATACTATCTAGGGCCTGCTGAACCTGTGCCTGAGAGTCCATAGAAACACCATCTACTGGCCCTGCCAGATTACTGCCAAGACCAATAAAAGCCCAAGCCATTATTCGTCGCTCTGCTGGGACGATGTGTTGCCGGTTTTGCTACCCGACCTGTTTCCAGATCTGGGCTTGCGGCGTCGGCGATTTTTATTGGGCTCGTTCAATGACCTAGCCATTTCCTGCTTTTTTTCTTCACTGGCATCTTGGTAAGTCGTCCACCAGTCCCCAAGACCGCTAAGATCTTCCCCGGCCTGCTCACGCAGTAGAACAAAGTCATAGGCAGCACGGAAGCGAGGGTGCTCACTAAGCCGCTTGGCACGGTGTCCGCCGCGGCGAGGTAAAAGCAACTGTAGATCCCATATCTCCCGCATTGGCATGGTAAAGCGCTTGGGTATGGCGGTAATCGGTACCTGCTTGGCAATAACTTCTCCCGCTGCTTTGCTCAGGGCATAGGCAGGAGAGTTCCCGAGCTCGCGGTAATTGGCGGCCAGCTTTTGCACCGCAGGCCAAAGCAAGGCAGCATAAATAAAAGCTGGGGTGACACGCTTGTTAGAGCGTATACGCAGATCGGTGTTGGTAAAGGCCTGCTCAATCAATTTGCTGGTTAAACCATTGCGGTCTTTAATCATGGAGCTGACCTGGGGGGCGATATAGTCAAACAGCCCATATTCGTAGAGTAGCCAAAACGTGGCTAAGCCCTGACCGCTCATAAACAGCTTTAAGGTTTCGTCAAAAAGCCGTGGTGGCGACACATGCTCAAGGTTTGATGCCAGTTTGCGCATGGGCTTTTCCGTGCCCGACTCAATATTGAACCCCAGTTTGGCGGCAAAGCGAGCCACACGCAGCAGTCGCACTGGGTCTTCGCGGAATCTGGTGGCTGGATCTCCCATAATCCGAATAATACGATCATCTATATCATCTAGGCCGTTGGCAAAGTCATGAATGCTATTGTCGCTGGGATCGTAGTAGAGCGCATTGATGGTGAGATCGCGGCGGCTCGCATCATCGCTAATGGTGCCAAATACATTGTCTCTGGTCAGCAGTCCACTATCAGTTTGCTGGCGTCGTCCACCCGCTTTTTTCTTGTCTCTGTTCTTGTTGCCAGGCTTGTCACCTTTGGGCAGTTCGTTGGAGCGAAACGTGGTTACTTCAATCAGTTCGCGACCCAGCTGCACGTGCACAATTTGAAAACGCCGACCAATAATGCGCGAACGCCGGAACAACGGTTTTATTTCTGCCGGTTTGGCATTGGTTGCAACATCGAAGTCTTTGGGTTTAAGCCCCAGTAGTAAGTCGCGCACACAGCCGCCCACCAGATAGGCTTCAAAGCCATGATCTTGGAGCACCTCCACTATCTTGCGCGCATCTCTGCTAATCATCATGGGTGAGAGTGAATGTTGATCCGAATGCACTATGTGGTGCTCGCCTGCGCCTTGACTGCGTGAGCGTTTTTCGAAGAACTTACTGATGCGTTTCAGCATGAACAGCTAGCCGGTGAAGGGATTAGGAACGGAAGTTTAACAGAGGTTGTGCGATTACGGGAGCATTGGATTGCCAATGGCATTATCCTAAATTTAATTATTGGGCTGGTTGTATTACGGGCAATAAAAAAGGGATGCCTCTCGACAACCCCCCTCAATGGTTCTTGAGCCTGAGCTCTATGAACACGTTTTGCAATCCATCCAGTTCTTATTGTTCTTTATTGTTATTGTTACTCAAGATTTCTCTTGGTGATTCCATTCTAATCAGAAATTGCTTGGCTACAAGAGGATTTTTGACTTTTTTTGCTTAAACGGAGATTTAACGGGGATTTGTTACTTTTTGAAACAGACTTTGGTCAGTTGCGCTGCCAATATCGAGCGCTATAAGCTGAAAATTAGGCCTTTTTACGACTGATACCCAATTTATTGCGCCGCTCCCAGAGCGATTTACGGCTGATGCCCAGTTTCTGTGCCAGCGCCGTTTCGCTCATATTCTCCTGGTTTTCCAGCACAAAGCTGGTGAAATAGTCTTCTAAGGACATTCCGGCCGGAGCATCCCCAATAGCAGTGGGACTGAGCGCTGTGGGGCTGTTTACAGCTTCATTGATTGTTGGTGCATTCTGCAGGCCGAGCATGGCTGGGCTAATGATCTCTCCGCATTCAGACAAAATAGCCGCCTGATAGAGTTTGTTTTGTAGTTCTTTCACATTGCCGGGCCAGCTGTAGGCTTCCAATGCTTGGATGGCACTGTCTGAAAGCTCAATCTTGTAGCACAATTCTGAGCTGTACCTGTCGACAAAATACTGTGCCAGAGCGATGATGTCTGTCCCGCGCTCTTGCAGTTTGGGCACCAGTATCTTGACTACATTCAGGTTGTAATACAGGTCTTTACGGAATTGATTGGTCTCACTCAGAGTCTGTAAATCTCGCTCTGCGGATGCAACACAGCGGAAACTATTTCTGTGAATTGCTTTTAATACGCCGGGTTGCAGTTCCCTAGGCAGCTCGCAGATATTGCTGAAAAACACTGTGCCCACTGTGTTAGATTCCAGTATTTGCTTTAGCTCACTGGCACTGATGGCGGCACAATTGACAGTGGTAAAGGGCTGCTCTGCAAACATGCTGCCCCTATGAATAATCTCGGCTATGGTTTTTCTACCGGTGCCGTTCTCTCCTTGAATCAGCACTGGTGCCGAGGTCGGGGCGGCTTTGTGCACCGTGCGCAGGATCTGTAGGATCTGAGGGCTATTGCCCATTAGCAGTCGATGGTCGGTTTGGGGGGGCTGTTCTCTGGACTCACCGATTATGCGTTTGACGGCTTGCAACATCTCTTCATGGTCAAAGGGTTTGGATATGTAGTCTGCGGCGCCCTGGCGCATAGTATCCACGGCCGAGCGCAGGCTTGCGTAGCTGGTCATCATTAATACTGGCACTGGGCCGGCCGGTTGAATGAGTTCTGTTCCTGCTGCGCCGGGCAATCTCAGGTCGCTAATAATCAGATCGAAATCACTGAGATTAAATGACTCCTGTGCTGCTTTGACACTCACCGCTTCTGATACAGAAAACTCGTGACGCTCGAGCAATTTCCGCAGTGAGGCGCGAATAATATCTTCGTCTTCGACAATGAGAATGTGCTGAGTGCTAGTCATTGGGCTAATGATGGTTCTAGTCCTTATTTCGGGTCTACAGATGATAGGGGAAAACAGAGCCTGACAGTAGTGCCACAGTCACTGGTTTGTGCCGGGCTTGTGATAGTCACTTCGGCCCCGAGGCTCTTAACTAGGTTAAATACAATCCACAGGCCTAGGCCAGTGCCCCTGCCGGGATCCTTGGTTGTGACAAAGGGTTCGAACAGACGATCTTGCAGGTTGTCTTCAATGCCGGAGCCCTGATCGGTGATATTGACAATAATCTGCTGTTCTTCAATGCTCGCCGAGATCTGGATAATGCCGCCATCAGGTGAGGCGTCCCGGGCATTGCTCAGCAGGTTGAGCAATACTTGTAGCAACTGATGGTAGTCGCCGTAGATCCTGAGCTCGGGGTTTATATCGCAGAGATACTCGAGCTGGGCCGGTGAATTACTCAACCTGAGCAGAGCAATAGCTTCATCGGCAGCCTGACGCAATTTAATTAATTGTCGCGAGGTGGCCAATGCTTTGCCCCCTTTGGAAAAACTGATGAGCGACTGAACGATGCGGTTGATACGGTCGGTTTGAGACAGAATTTGTTTAGCTGATTCACTAATCTGGCTGGCTTCAGTTTCATGCTCCAGATTTTGTGCTAGGCAGGCGATACCTGTCACTGGGTTACCTATTTCATGGGCTACGCCGGCGGCCAGTCGACCTACTGAAGCCAGCCGCTCATTGTCGATAGACTTTTGAATCAGCGTCACTTCATTGGTCTGGTCTTCCACCAGCAATACAATATCTGCATCGGACTCGCTATTTAACTGTCGGTCCGACATCTGTAGCCCATACCAGCGCACCTGGCCATCAATTTCCAACCGCAGCTCGTCGACAGTGCTGGCGCCGCTGCTAATAAAGTTTGTGATCGCACTGCACCAGGGTTCAGGAAGATCAGCGATATAACTGCCGATGGCCGCATTGATGCCGGTGTAGTTAGCAATCTTGGCATTCCATTTAACAATCTCGCCATTGGGGTCAACAGATATTACCCCTATAGGCAGGTTGTCGAGAATTTCCCGGTGGTGCATGCGCAATTTGTTGAGCTCGCTGGCAATACCAGTCAGCCGCCCGCCGTTTATTGCTAGCAGTGATTCAATCAAATAAATATCATCAGGCTCACTGGACGCAGGCATGGTCACAGGCAGTGATTTTTCCATAATACGATTGGCGGCCAGCACACCAAAGCGCCTGTTCAGGGACGCATTTATGCTATCGCGCAATTGGCGCAGAGCGGCAGGCCTGATTTCATCTTTGAGCAGCCGCAACTGCTTCAAAGCCAGAGCCATTTCAATATCAGCAGTGTCGCCAAGAGACAGGCGCAGAGCTTCGGTCATCTCGGGCACGGATTTTTGTGCCAGCTCAACCCGTGCAGGTATGTAAACATTGTCGGCCATGCACACTGTGGCATAAGCCTCTTGCTCTTCATCTGTGTTACTGCTCACAGAGAATATTATGCACAGAGTAATGTTGAGCAGCAGGGCTTCAATTGCCCAGACATTCCAATTTTGCATGCCTAGCTGAACAGTTTTATCCAGTAATGGCAGATGGAGACTCCAGTCACCAAACAGCAGTGGCAGTGCAATCGTTAGAAGCCAGACGGAGATACCTGCAACCAGCCCAGCGATAAAGCCCTGGCGATTGACCCCCGGCAGATACATCACTGCGATCATGCCCGGCGCCAGCTGTGCTAAACCGGCAAAGCCGGCCAGATAATAATCAGTGATGCTGCGATTTTTAATGATTAGGCTTAGCCCGATACAGAGCAACGCCAAACCAGCAGCAATAAGCATTTGATGTCTCTCTATCCATTCAACTAGCCTTGGTTGTTGCTGTAAGTTTTTGTTCGGCAGCAAAAAGCTTTTCACGGAAATGCGCGCGGCAGTCAATGTCAGGCTGCAAGTAAACGACAATGCCAAAAGAATAATACTGGCACTGCCCAAAGCGGCTATTAAGGGGTGGTTGGTTAATGTGGGCAGAGCATATAAGTAGTCCTGCCAAGGGGCATAGGGTTGTGTCGCAATGCCGCTCCAGAGCATGGGAAACACCGGAATACAAACCAGCAATACCAGTAGAGGGTAGGCCCAGGAGGTCATGCCAGCCTGACGATCGGATATATTGTCGGACACCAGCAGGCTAAAGTTGATTGGACAGGCAAAGCTCGCGGCGAGGAAAATGCTAAACAGGCTGTAGGAGAACTCCATGCGCTGAACGATTAGACGTTGACCACTATCCACTACCCATTGGTTCATCTCTGCGATGCCGCCAAACGCGGACTGAACTGATGTCCATGCAGTAAGCCCCAGAGCCGGCAACAGTAGCAAGCCAGCTGCGGTCATCATCCAGCCTCGGTTATTACTTGATTCCTGATGAATGGCGCGCTGATTAACCAGCAGTACAAGTGTCAGAATAAGCAGCAGGATCAGCAGAGAATAATCCCGGCCAAACAGATAGTTGGCCACAGATTCTAGGGCCACAATTTGTGCCAAAATCAGCGGTATCAGTACGAGTATTAAGCTGCTGCAGGCGACAATGGCCACGCTTTTACTGCGAAACCTAAAGGTTAAAAAATCCACAGGTGTGGCAAAGCGGATCAGCTGGTTAAGTCGGCGAATTGGTGAAAAGATCAATGGCGCGAAAACAAAGATCAGGCTGTAGGCAATCAGTCCCAAAATAACCGTGTAGCCGTAGCGCCCGGCCATTTCAACTGAGCCCATTGCCAGCAGCACTCCAGTCCCTGATAACAGACCCAGACCCAGAGTCACATCCTGAAGGCTCGAGTTAGTTTGGTCGGACAGGCGTTTGGCTAGCCAGCAGCCCAGAGCAATGATGGTGAAGGTAAACGCTGCTATTTCAGAGTTTTCAAAGCTCATCACGTATCCTGTGGCGCTGTGATACATAGGCTGCAAACACAATCATGGCCCAGACTACAAAAGGTCTAAACCAGTTACCATTCGGTTCTGCGGCCCATTGCACTGCCAGCGGAAAAACCACAATACAGAGCAGAAGTAATGTTGCCACTAGGCGGTAATTGAGCATAGGTCAGTGTTTAGAGCTAATTTGTTTAATGGAATCAACGATGTTATTCCCCCAGATGGCGCAAAGCAAACCATAAAAGAGCCACGAATGAATGGTTAACATCAATAGCCCTCTGGCGCGGGGGCGTTTTGGGGGCTCCTAATCAATGGGTCTAGCCGCCAGTGCTGAATGGCCCAGTGCAGAATAGTTGCCACGGTCTGCTGTTGCAGTTCCTGCGGAGGGGTTTGTTGCAGCCAGTCGAGAGCCAGCCATAGGTTTTTCGCCTCGGCACCCGGCTGCAATTCTAGGGCGAGATTTTGCTTGCTTAATTTTTGCCCTTCGCCATTGAGTGCTAGAGGGGTATGGGCGTATTGGGGCTGACGATAATTTAAACATTGCTGCAGATAAATCTGCCGGGGAGTCGAATCGAGTAAATCAGCTCCGCGCATAATATGGGTAATGCCTTGAAACTCATCATCCACGACCACTGCTAGTTGGTAGGAAAATAGGCGATCTCGGCGCTGCAGTACAAAGTCTCCAACCTCGGCCATCAACTGCTGCTGGCAGGGGCCAAGGATAGCGTCGTCAAAATGACTTATGGCGGGTGCATGCTTGACCAGCAACCGGGAGGCGCTATTGTCTGGCCCATGAGCTAGATGCTGGCAGTGGCCATCATAGATACCACCCAAGCTTACTATGCGCTGACGATTACACTGACAGCGGTAGATCAACCCCTGATCCACAAGTTGTTGTAGGGCGTTGGCATAGCTGTCTAGTCTTGTACTTTGGTAGAGCACTGGGCCATCCCATCCTAGTCCATGACTATCCAGCTGATGCAGAATGAGATCACTGGCTCCGGCCACTTCTCGAGGCGGGTCAATATCTTCTATACGCAGCAGCCACTGACCATTGCGATGGCGAGCATCGACAAAACTTGCGACTGCGCTGACAAGCGAGCCAAAATGAAGAGGGCCTGTGGGGGATGGAGCAAAGCGACCAATACTTTTGAGTGATGACATTGCTAGAACAACATAAGGCATTGAGCCCTGCAGCATACTGAGACGCGGATGCTGCAGGTGACCGGACGGCTGAGATTAGCCGCCGGTAATTTGCTTTTCCTTGATTTCGTCAAGGGTTTTACAGTCGATGCAGAGGTCTGCAGTGGGGCGGGCTTCCAGTCTGCGGATACCAATTTCCACACCACACTGGTCGCAGAAGCCGTAATCGTCTTCTTCCACACGCACCAATGTTTTATCGATCTTTTTGATTAACTTGCGTTCGCGGTCGCGGGTGCGCAGCTCAAGGCTGAATTCTTCTTCCTGAGTCGCCCTATCTGCTGGGTCAGGGAAGTTGGCTGCCTCGTCTTTCATATGAGTTACAGTGCGGTCAACTTCTTCCATTAACTCGCGTCTCCAAGCTTTAAGGATAAGCTTGAAGTGGTCGCGCTGGTTTTCGTTCATGTACTCTTCGCCTTTCTTCTCCTTGTAGGGAGAAAGACCATGAAGAGTTACTGCGCTCGCCGCGGCTTTGGATTTAGCTGCAGATTTCGACTTTGATGTTGCTGTTGCCATGCAAGATATCCGCTGTTGAATTGGGCCAAAAAAACAGAACCCGCGTTTATAGAGATATTGAGTCAATTTATCAAGTGAAATTTAACCCAATTGACCATATAAACCAAAATGCTTCCTCAGGTAATAGTAGACTATGGTTGCAAATTCGCCTGTCTCAGAGATACTTTACCCTCTAAATCGAACTTTTATATGACCGCAAACAATGAAAAACAATCCCCCATTACTGCCTGCTCGCTTTGTAAGGCGCTACAAACGGTTTTTTGCCGATATTGAAAGTCCCTCGGGAGAGCTGAAAACGCTGCACTGCCCCAATACTGGCTCCATGAAAAACTGTCAGGTTGAGGGCTCTGATTGCTGGTACTCCCTGTCAGACAATCCCAAGCGCAAGCTGCCCGGGACCCTAGAAATAGTCACTACCAGCCACGGCAATTTAGCAGGGGTCAATACCTCTAGGCCCAATCATCTGGTGCGCAAGACAATTGAAGCCGGGCTGGTACCTGAGCTTGCTGGCTATCAGAATATTCGCACTGAGGTGCGTTACGGAGAAGAGAAAAGCCGCATTGATTTGTTGCTTGAAGACCCAGAGCAGGGCCTTTGTTATGTCGAGGTGAAAAATGTCACTCTGGATATGGGGGATGGTCTGGCTATTTTTCCCGACGCTGTGACCAGTCGGGGTGCCAAGCATTTGCGAGAATTAATGGCTATGCGGGCTGCCGGCCACCGCGCAGTCTTGTTCTTCTGTGTGCAATTGACCGGTGTTGAACGCGTGGAGGTGGCCGCGGAGATTGATCCAGTGTATGCCCAAACCATGGCCGAGGCTATTGCTGCCGGTGTCGAAGTTATCGCTTGGCGCGCCAGATTAGCAGCAGAAGAGATTCGCCTAGAAAAGGCGATCAGCTGTCTTCAAGATCTTGCAGCGCTTGAGCCCTGAGGTTAACCGGCGGCTGGGGCATTGGCTGATCAGCTGCCACGTACCAGGCATTGCCATCAGCGCGCAGCTTGACCTGGGTTAAACGGTCTCCGCTGCAGGGCCCGGCAATGCATTCACCTCCGTCAATTTGAAACAGCGCACCGTGGGATGAGCATTGAATCAGTGAGCCGTCGAGGTCAAGAAACTTTTCTGGCATCCAATTGAGGGGGATCCCCAGGTGGGGACAGCTGTTCCAGTAGGCATGAAGCCTATTGTCCTGACGAATAGCAAATAGCTGTCGCTCGTCAATTGTTAATTCTATAGCCTGCAGTTCTTCCAAGTCATCCAGCTGACAGAGCAGTACTTCTCGGTCCAGCTTATCCATATTTCAGTGCTCGAATACGATCTTCTAATGGTGGATGGCTGGAAAATAATCTCATGGATTTGCGCCTCCAGCCGCTGGAGATTCCAAACGCGGCCATGGTGTCGGGCAGTTCATTGGGCACATGGGCCTGACATTCGCTCTGCAGCCGCTGCAATGCACCAATCATCGCTGTGCGGCCTGCCAGTTGGGCACCAGAGGCATCGGCGCGGAACTCTCTCTGTCGAGAAAACCACATCACAATGCTTGAGGCCAGTATGCCAAGGGCTATCTCGGCGACAATGGTAGTAATCCAGTAGCCGAGCCCAAGGCCGCGATTGTTCTTTAGCACTGCGCGGTCGACAAAAAAGCCAATCACACGTGCGGCAAACATAACAAAGGTATTCACAACACCCTGAACCAGAGCCAGCGTAATCATATCTCCGTTGGCTACATGGCCAATTTCATGAGCCAGTACCGCCCGTGCTTCATCGCGGCTAAACCTTTGCAGCAAGCCTTCGCTCACCGCCACCAAGGCATTATTTCTATTCCAGCCGGTGGCAAAGGCATTGGACTGCTGGGCAGGAAATATGCCCACGTCGGGCATGCCAATACCGGCTTTTTTTGCCAGTTCCTCAACTGTCTGGACCAACCAGCGTTGCTGTTCATTCTGGGGCTGTTTAATAATCTGGGTGCGGCTGGACATTTTGGCAATAAATTTTGACATTAACAGCGAGACCAGAGCGCCAAGAAAGCCAAACACGGCACAGAAAACCAACAGCGCACTGAGGTTTAGATCGACGCCATTGTTTGCCAGAATGCTCTCTACGCCCAGTAGGCGCAGGGAAATACTGGCAACAACAATAATGGCCAAGTTGGTGGCAAGAAATAAAAATATTCGAAACATAAGGAATCCTGTGATGGCAAAGGTTATCTGTATACATGCGCCCGATAACTCAAAATTCAACCGGTGCATTGATCCTTTGCTTATTGGTTGGAGCGCAGGTATAAATGCTGTATGAACAAAACAGCGTTTCTAACGGGCTCAACCGAGAGTCATCTGGTCAATATAAATCCGGATGGTCTCTCTGCAATGATGGTACACGGCGATATCGTGTCGCCATTATCAGAGTTGCAGAGCAGGGCTGCAACCGCTGGTTTCGATTTGAAATTATGCAGTGGTTTTCGCAGTTTTGAACGTCAGATGCATATTTGGAATGCCAAGCTGTCTGGGCTGAGACCGGTAGCCGATGATTCTGGTGCTATTGTGGATATGCAGAGTCTGAGCCCTTGGCAACAGGTTTGCGCGGTATTGCGCTGGTCGGCACTGCCCGGTGCATCGCGCCATCACTGGGGTACGGACATGGATATCTATGATGCTGCGGCCCTGCCCGATGGCTATCAAATTCAGCTGATCCCGGCGGAGGTTGAGGGGCAGGGGATGTTTGCGCCCATGCACGATTGGTTAGATTCCCAGCTTCAGGACTTGGGTTTCTATCGTCCCTATGCAGTTGACCGCGGTGGCGTGGCCCCGGAGCGTTGGCATCTGAGCTATAGGCCACTGGCAGATCAGTTTGCAGGGCAGTTGACCTCAGAGCTATTGGCTCGGCGGTTGGCGGGTACAGAATTAGTTTTTTTAGAGGTGGTGCTGGACCATCTCGACGAGATTATGCAGCGCTTTATTAAGGTTGCTTAACAGGGCTCTGCGCTTGAAGGGTTCACCAAAAATAGTGCACAGCGCAATTGGAGCGCAAAGGTAATAAGTCCAATGGAAAAAAATGACCCAATCTGGGACATCATTGTTGATGAGGCTCGTCAAGCCAGCGCCGAAGAGCCTTTACTGGAAAGCTACTTCACATCGGCAATACTGGATCAACCGGGCCTGGATACGGCACTAAGCTTTAATCTTGCCCAACAGCTGGATAGCGCGGCCGTGCCTGCGGCAAAAATTGCTGAGGTGATACAAGAGGCTCTGGAAGCTGACAAAAACATTGGCCAAAGAATTCGCCGGGACATTGTCGCCGCCTTCGAGCGAGATGCAGCCTGTGATCGTTATTTGACCCCGATTCTCTACTTTAAAGGTTTTCAGGCTTTGCAGTTGCAGCGGGTGTCACACTGGCTGTGGTTGCAAGGGCGTCAGGTGCTGGCATTATTTTTCCAAAATCAAATCTCTGAAACCTTTGCGGTGGATATCCATCCCGGCGCCAAACTGGGCTCGGGCATCATGATCGATCATGCTACCGGGTTGGTGATCGGTGAGACCGCGGTGGTGGGTGACAATGTGTCTATTTTACATTCAGTAACTCTGGGTGGCAGTGGCTGCGTTGGCGGTAGGCGGCATCCTAAGATTGGTGATGGTGTAATGATCTCCGCTGGGGCCAAAATTCTCGGCAATATCAGTATTGGCGAAGGGGTCAAAGTGGGGGCGGGCAGCCTAGTTCTGGAGCCGGTGCCTGCTCATGTTACCGTTGCTGGAGTGCCGGCAAAAATTGTTGGCAAACCCCGTGAAGATAGCCCAGCTCTAGAGATGGATCAGCGGCTTGATCTCAGTAAAGAGGCCAAGGGGGAAAATATCGAGGTTGACCGATGAGGCCAGAGAACTCAGGCGTGCGCGCATTTCTTCGCCGTCGTATCCTTGGCACTTTGGTTAATTCCTGTCGCGGCCTATGGCACAGTGCTGTCCATGAAGAGGCCTTTCGTGTTGAGCTTATTCTGTCGCTGGTTTTAGTGCCTGGAGCCTTTCTGATGGCGACCGACTCTATGCAGCTAATCGCTTTGATCGGCTCTGTATTGCTCGTTTTAATTGTGGAGTTGTTAAATACCGCGGTAGAGGCGACAGTCGATCGCATTGGTTCTGAGTTTCATGAGTTGTCGGGACGCGCCAAAGATGCGGGCTCCGCAGCGGTGATGGTCTCGCTGATTCTGCTGGTTATGGTCTGGGGCATTGTTGCTCTGGAGAATTTTTGGCCCGGATATTCTGTGATGTAGTTGCTGATATTCTGAGTAAAAAGTTGTATTTCGCGGATAAATACTCCAATACTTAAAACAGTATTTCTACCTGGGAGTATTTATGGCCGATCAAGACAGGGAAAGTTTGCAGAACTCAGAGCAAGAATTTAATGTAATTTTTCACGGCAATCTTTTGGATGGTTATAGTGCCGAGGCTGTCGCTGGAGGTATCAGCAGGTTATTCAAACTAGAGCCCGCTCGAGCCGACCAGTTGTTCAACAATCCAAAGTCTTTTCTCAAGCGCAATATTAAGCTGTCTGCTGCCGAAAAAATCGTTGCGGCGATGGCAACAGTGGGTGCTCAGGCAGAGATAGAGCCAGTTGCGGCTGCCGAACCCGCGCGCTTCGGCGCTCTGTCTCTGGCACCAGTGGGTGCTGATGTATTGCCTTTAGATGTTAGAGATGAGAAGCCAGCCCCCACTATTGTTGATCGCGTTAAGCTGGCAACCCTTGGATGTAGATTTATCTCACCTGAAACTTGAGAGCTAACACCAAGATCCATTTGGCCGCCGCCAATTAATGGTTGATCCCGTTAGAGGCAGACATTGGCCAAATGCACAATTTGCTTCTCTAGCAACTGCTGTCGTCCCTCGGGGAAGCCCTGCAAAATAAAACAGTTTTCATCAAACACCAAAAATCTGGCGATAGATGATAGCTGCTCAATATCATAATCGGTGCAATACAGGCCAATAATACCTTCCTGCATTTTTTCGCCTAACAGCGCTGACTGTTGTTTGAGTGCCGCCATGCCTTCGTGATAACTAAACAATGGCAATGTTTTGAGATTGCCGCTGCAGAGGGACCAATTAATCTCAAGATCCACTCCCAGTTTTGCCGACAAGCGCTCGAGCAATTGTTGCAGGCTATAAACCGCCATGAGGCACACCAATAGGTGTTGTTTTGAATTCTGGGTAGAGCGAATGGTAAAACAGATGGTGCCGTTGGCGCCCTCTATGCGCTGCCCCCCATAGAGCTCGGTAGCTCGGGCAGTGCAGTAGTCGATTTTTTCAAACAGCAGTTCCAGATTTTCACGGTTGAGCTGGTTATCTAGGCGCTGGCGGTTTTTGATGGTGGCGGTGACCAGTGAGTAGTAGTAACCGCTATTGTTGTCTTCCTGATGCTGCCCTGTGGATAGGAGAGGCTGAATCTTTGCTTCCAGTGCATTGAGTTCATCAATAATCTGCTCACCGCTGCCAGGCAGTCTATTGTTTAGAATGCGCAAGCGGCGGGCCAGTTGTTCAGCGTATCTGAAGGTTGCATAGGTGCTGATGGCAGTAAATATTAACCACAGTATCACCCAGTGATTCACCAGCTGGCGGTGACGTTTGTAGATGGGCTGGCTGTCCAGCTGCAATACCAATGTGCCAATCAAGCTATCTTGCAACTCGATATCGCGGCTAAAACGCTCCAGATTAGTGGGTAAAGTGCCGGTCTGAGTACTTTGAGTGATCAGGTTGTTGTCGACATCGTAGAGGCTGGCGCTGACGATTGCACTATCTTGGGTGGCCTTGGTCAGTGCCACCTGCATGCTGATCAGGTTGTTGGTAAACAATGGTGTGCGAATCAATTCATCCAGCTGGCTCAGGGTGGTGCGGCTTTTGTCGTCCACCGCCGTGCGATAGAGCGTATTGCTGTGCTGCGACAGCAGCAGCCAGCTGATCCCACCCAATAGAAGGCACAGGGACAGCACAGCAGCAGGCAGCTTTTGTGCAATGGAGTAACGACGATGCATTCCGATATCCCTTGGTGAATTTATTTTTCGCGCATTCTATCCTATTCCCTCAGCTTTTATATAATGGCAGCCTTAAAAATCACCATGGCTGCAATTTGTGAAAGAAATACTGTTAATCAATGTCTCCGGCGAAGATAAGCCGGGAGTCACCAGCACCGTTACCGCGCTACTTTCTCAATACCAAGCCACTGTGCTGGATATAGGTCAGGCGGTGATTCACGATCAGCTGAATTTGGCGATTTTGGCCGCTTTGCCGGTGGGCGTTGACTCCGATATTGTCTCTGACGAAGTGCAGGTCTGTCTTGCGCCACTGCAGATGAAGGCCAAGTTTTTGCCTATTGATGAAGAGCGCTACCAGAGCTGGGTCGAACAGCAGGGCAAGCCGCGGCATATTGTAACGCTGCTGGCTCGCAAGATTGACGCCATGCATTTGGCAATGGTGGCTACTGTCTGCGCGGACTATCAGTTGAATATTGACAAGATTGTGCGCCTGTCTGGCCGAATGAGTCTAGATGACAGTGATAAATTGGGCCGCGCCTGTGTGGAGTTCTCTGTGCGCGGTGAGGCTCGGGACCCTCAGCAGTTCAGAAACTCACTATTGGAGCTTGCCAGCCAGCAGGATATTGATATCGCTTATCAGGAGGACAATATCTATCGCCGCAATCGTCAATTGGTGGTGTTTGATATGGACTCTACATTGATTGATGCCGAAGTGATTGATGAGTTAGCCATTGAAGCCGGTGTGGGCGAACAAGTGGCGGCTATTACCGAGGCAGCCATGCAAGGGGAGTTGGACTTTAAGCAGAGCTTTGCCCAGCGATTGGCGCTTCTGGAGGGGTTGAGTGCAGATGTGTTGCAGTCGGTCGCTGAACGGTTGCAGCTCAATGAAGGCGCGGAGCATCTGCTGAAAACATTGCATAAGCTGGGTTTTAAAACTGCCATTGTATCGGGGGGCTTTAGTTTTTTTGGTCAGTACCTTCAGGCTAAATTGGGAGTGGACTATGTTTATGCCAATGAGTTGGATATTGAGAATGGCCTAGTCACAGGCAACGTCAGTGGTGAGATTATTGATGGCCAGCGCAAGGCGGAGTTATTGCGCGAGTTGGCGGATCGTGAAGGGTTGGTGCTGGAGCAAGTTATTGCGGTTGGCGATGGTGCCAATGATCTACCTATGCTGAATATTGCCGGGTTGGGCATTGCCTTTAGAGCCAAACCATTGGTCAAGGCATCTGCCAAGCAGGCTATTTCCAATCTAGGCTTAGATGGCATTCTGTATCTGCTGGGTTATAGCGATAAAGATATCCATATTCTGGACTAATCGCTTTTACATTGGTCGCTCAGGAACTCTCGGAAAAGTCATAGTCCATCTCGAAGGATGGCCTATTTACATAATGCCCTTGGATGTACTGAACCCCCTGTTGCCATAGAAGGGGCAGTACATTGGCTTTTTCGACAAAAGGCACTATCACATCGACTCCAGTGCCAGTCATGCCGCCCATAAGGTCTTGAAACTCTTTTTTGCCCTCGGGGCTGCTCTGAAGTTTCTCGACTATCGCTGGGTCAATTTTGACAAAGTCTACGGATACGCGCTCCAAGGTCTGCAATGGATTGATGGCAAGGCCAAAGTTGGCGATGCCAATCCGGCCATCCACCTCTTTCATTTGTTCTGATATCGCTGCCGCTTGATGCAGATGACGCACTGCGTCATTTTCACGGAACCGAAAAATAAACACATTGGCGGGCAGCTTTGACTGCCGCAATGCCTCTGTTAACCAAGGCAGAAACTCCTTATCGGCAAATGACTGGGGGCTAATATTGATAAATAGCTGAGTGTCCGGACTGGTAGAGAGCTTGCTGGACAGTGCTTTACTAGCCTGATGGATTACCCAGCGGTCAACCTCTGCGGCAATTTCAGACTTAAATAGATTGTTGATAAAGTCGTCGGGAACATCCTGCGTGGGCACCTCTTCGTTAATGCCAAGAATTACTTCGTAGTATTCTTTGCCGCTGCCACCGCTGATCAGGGCACCAATAGGCTGGTACCGAATTGAGAACATTTTGTCGGTAAGAAGCTTTTTCGCTGTGATAACCACAGCTTCATTCTGAGATACCTCGTCTGAATGAATATCCGGAGCAAATAATCGGGCGCCATTCCCCTGTGAGGAGTCTTCACGCAATTGAGCAACGTCAGTTTCACTGCGTTCTAGGGCTCGTTCTACCGACGGGATATTTTCATTGAGTATGGCGCCGCCAATAGAGGTGGTGAGGGAAAATGTCTCGTGCTCTATATCAAACAGTTGTTGGCTGATTTTGTTTGCGATGCTCGCGCCAAGCGCCAACGTCTGCTCTTCGGAGCTCTGGGAGAGCACCACAATAAAGCAGTTCTCGCTAAGGCGTCCGCATTCAAAGTCATGGGTAAATAGCTCGCCGACAAAGGTGACCAATGAGTGGGCAATCTTCTCTGCTTTGGCAATGCCCAGATCTTCTTTAAGGCTATCAAAACTGTCTATCTGGATGTTGAGCAGGGCGCTATCTTGCCCAGTCTCCACCGATTTGCTGATTCCGCGGCTGATCATTTCATAGACCAGCTGTGGCTGGATTGTGCTGAATTCTGTGGCTACCGCCTCTCGGTCTGCTCTATATTGGCATCGAACAGCCTGTCTTTGTTAAGGGTGAATTGCAACGAGGGCTCTCCACCAAAGGGGATCTGATTGATTTGCAGAAAAGAATCGCTCTCAATACCCTCAATGTTCAGCGTTTTGATCACGGCTTCAAAAGGCGCTATTTCACGCTGCCCCTGCAGTGGCACCATATAGGCTTTGAGTTTCTCCCGATCATTGGGGGCTATATTGTCGATCACCGGCAGACAGAGCATTTCCTCTGGTTCGGCAAAACCAAACACTGCGGCACAGGCTTCATTGGCATAGACATAAGTACCCTCTTGCACCACCGCGATAGGGTAGCGAGCGATATCCATTAAATATTCGTTGCGTTTTTCTGCCATAGACAGTTTGCGTTCCCACTCTCGGGAGTTGCGCCGCTCATTTACTGAGCTCAGTGCTCTTGCAACCACCTTGAGTATGTGTTGGTCCTGGTCTTGGACCACGACATATTCCGCACCCAGACGCAAGCCTTCGATTAGCTTGCTGGGCTGGTAGCTGTCGTTGATAAGAATCACCGGAATATCCCGCTCAGTGCGGCGAATGCGTTGGAAGATATTCTGCACAGGCAGAGCGTCATAGTGCATCGGAGCAATTAATAAATCCCAGTTGCGTTTTGAGAGATATTTTTGCAGTTGCTCTTCAGTACTCGCCAGTTTGGCATCCACCTGGTAATCAGCACTGCGCAAAATACTGATAGTTCTATTAGCGTCGTCATGGGACTTTTCAACGATCAATACCTTTAGGGGGTCGTCAGTGGGCATAGTTAATAAATCGCTATTTTAAAGTGGGATAGGTGCTCGGTAGTTTCCAGTTCCTCGAGCAGTATGGCGATATGGGTGAGACTGCTGGTCAGGAGTTGAATCTTGCCACCCCGCTGGTAGCGCAGAGGTGGGCAGAGCATAGATGTCTCTGCGTTGAGCTCAGCGCCACGGCTGAGAATAATGGCAGGCATAAAAATACGGTCTGCACGCTGACCTTTGGCGGTGCTGCGAATTGCCGCCGCCGCAGAATATTTGGCCGGGAATTGGATGCCGCAGAGGACGCTGAGTGAGGGCGTAATCTGTTTCCAGCGGATAATGCCGGCTGCCCAGCGCCTGCTATCTCTGGTGCGCAGGGCAATAGGTTTGCCCGGCTGCATTTCTGACAGGTCTTCTACCAGTTCAATGCAGGCGCCATTGAGGCTGGTGTTAATTCGCAGGCCACGATGTAGGCTGAGTTTGACTGGTTTTTTAGGCTGCTGCTCGTAGAGCACTGGTTCATTGGGATTCTGTCCAAGTTGGCGGTTTCGCATCTCGGGGGTCCAGATATCATTGCTCTGGGCCGGTGCTGAAACTGAGTTGTGAGTTTTAGGTTGCCCGCAGAGGTCGAGAAAGCTGTCGAAAGAGTCTGTTTTAGCCAGCATGCACAGGGCCGAAGTGATACCGCAGGCAATGTTTACTTTGGCGTTGTCGCTTATATGAGTTTCTTGGCGGACAATTTTTTTGCCCCACTGGCGTGCCAGATCCACCACGACCCGGCGGGAAACTCGGTTGGAAAATAAGTTGTGATTAGATTTCTCCAGCAAGCTGTTATTGAGAAATTTGACCAGATTAAAGGTGTCAAGCACTAAGTTGTCTGCTTTGGGTTCAACTCTATCAGCATAGACAGGGCCCTGATTGCTGGTACTGTCTACAACAAATAGCCCACCTCTGGAGCCTTTGCGCAAATCTGCCATGGATGACCAAAAATCCAGCTCTTTATAAATAAAATTAAGCTCATAGGTGGAGAAATGGTTCGGCCTGGTGCAACTTAGCAACAGCAATTTTAGATAGATCTTATAGATTGATTGGCAGTGGCTGCCGTCGATATCAATCAGCTGATCTTGCTCTATCTGCAATATACAGGCCAGCAGATATAGGCTGTGCAGGTCACGCCAGAAGTACTTAGGCCTGACCATATAATGACTGAAACTGTGGTGTTGGATTTTGCTCAGCAGTTGGCAGCTGCGCAAGATGGCCTTATTAAGCGGTTTGTCCGCCTGGGGCGCTGTCCTCGCCAGCCCTACAATCACTGACTTGTAGCCGTTGTAAAGATGCCGAATTAACGCGGCCCCCAAAGATACCGCTTTGGCGGTGTCATGATTAAGCTCTCGATTTAGCAGTCTGTCGGTACATTGCAGCACCTCTGGATAAAGGCTTTCAAGGACCCGCAGTTTGTCCGATGGCTCAAGCTTCAATGCCATAAGTTGTGGTACGAATTGATAGAGTTGTTTTGCTGCTTTTACCGAGCCGGAGGACTCTAGCCCCGAGATCCATTGCTGTGCGGAATGAAGGCTGTCGATGGGCACTTGGGGTTGGTTGTGGATGGAGTCTGTGGCTGCCTCTGCAGTTTGTTGGGGATTAATAATGTCCAGCAGTGCCGAGAGTTCTGCTCGTTGTTTCAAAGCCATCTCTATCAATCCTTTGCAGTTGTGATGCTTTTAGCGTCGATATTTATCGCTAGTGCCAAGCTTTTGGTGCGCTATAGATGGTGCCTACAGGTGCGGGGTACGGTCTTAGTTAGCTTTGTTAGAAAGTGTAGACAACTTTTAAGCGCTTATAGTCTGTTTCACTCTGCGACTGCGCACTGTTTCTTTATATTTGGTCGATCCATTGGCAAAACTGGTCAAAATAGGTGGGACTTCGGGTATCATGACCGCTTTCCAAATACCCGAGAATTGCAACTATGGCCAACTACTCCACTAATGAATTTCGTTCAGGTTTAAAACTCATGCTTGACGGTGATCCCTGCTCGATTCTGGAAAATGAATTTGTGAAGCCGGGCAAAGGCCAGGCGTTTAATCGAGTCAAATTACGCAATCTTAAAAGCGGGCGCGTGCTGGAGAAAACCTTCAAGTCGGGAGAGAGTTTGGAAGGCGCGGATGTGATGGATATGGATATGCAGTATCTCTATAACGACGGTGACTTTTGGTACTTTATGGAGCCAGAGAGCTTTGAGCAGCACCAGGCAACGGAAAATGCTGTGGGCGATGCGCTGCAGTGGCTGAGTGAGCAAGATGTCTGCGTTGTGACTTTGTACAATGGTTCACCTCTGTCAGTTGTTCCACCCAATCATGTGGAATTAGAGATTGTGGAAACAGATCCCGGTTTGCGCGGCGATACTGCACAGGGCGGCAGCAAGCCAGCCAGGCTATCTACTGGCGCCACGGTTAAGGTGCCACTGTTTTTGGATCAGGGCGATGTAATTAAGGTTGATACACGTACAGGTGAGTATCAGGGGCGAGTGAAGTAATAGCGGCAGTGGGCGGGGCCGCAGAGGCACAAGCAACCAATGGATAACTGGCAGTCTGGGTCCAGCTTAGAGGGTTTAAAACAGCGCGCGGAATTGTTGGCGGCACTGCGAGATTTTTTTCGCCAGCGCGCAGTTATGGAGGTAGATGTTCCTCTTCTGGGGCGTTCCTCAGTGACAGATATTAATATAGAGAGTATATCTGCTGTTGTTTCTGGCAATAGTGGGTACTTACAAACTTCTCCCGAATATTTTCTTAAACGACTGTTGGCATCAGGTGCTGGCGATATCTATTGTCTGGGCAAAGCTTTTCGTGATGGTGAGTCCGGTGGTCGCCATAATCCAGAGTTTACGCTGTTGGAATGGTATCGTCTGGGTTGGGACGAACATCAACTAATGGATGAGCTGGCCGAGTTAATTCAGCCGCTTTTCGTCGCCCAAGACAAGCCTATGGCCACAGTCAAAATGACCTATGCTGAGGCTTTTACCTCAGTATTGGGTTTGGATCCACAGGATACGGCGCTGGTCAATTTGCAAGAATTGGCTGTCGTCCATGGTTCAGCAAGCTGGGCAGATGAGAGCCGCAGTAACTGTCTGGACTTATTGTTTAGTCTCTGTGTCGAGCCTCAATTGCCGGCGGGACTGGTGTTTATTTATGACTATCCTGCCTGCCAGTCAGCTTTAGCCCAGATACATAGCAATGATAAGGGCCAGCTAGTAAGCCGCCGGTTTGAAGCCTTTATCAATGGTATGGAGTTGGCCAATGGTTATTTTGAGTTGACCGATGCCGTGGAGCAGGCGCGGCGTTTTGCCTCTGATGTACAACAGCGTGCTCAGGCAGGTCAATCAGAGGTACCAGTGGATAAGCACCTGCTTGACGCATTGGAGGCAGGAATGCCTGCCTGCGCTGGTGTGGCTCTTGGAGTAGATAGATTACTGATGCAACTGCAGAGTGCGGGCAGTATTGCAGAGATAATGCCGTTTAGCTGGGATCGTTGCTAAGTTTTAAAATTTAATCCGCTAGCTGCACTTAAAGTAATGATCCATCACTTTGGATGGTTCATCAGTGTTGGTATGGCCTACTATCGTTGCCGGCACGCCCGCCGCTATAGCGTGGGCTGGGACCGGCTTCAGTACCACACTAGACGCGGCCACCATTGCATCTTCTCCAATCTCAATATTGCCCAGTATTTTGGCGCCTGGGCCCAGTAATACACCGCAGCGAATTTTGGGATGACGATCGCCACTCTCTTTACCGGTGCCGCCTAGAGTGACTGATTGCATAATAGATACACTGTCTTCGACGACAGCGGTTTCACCAATGACCAGTCCGGTGGCGTGGTCGATCATAATGCCGCTACCGATTACTGCGGCGGGATGCATATCAACGGCACATACCAGCGAGATACGGTACTGGATCAGCAGGGCCATAGAGCGGTCGCCTCGCTGCCATAAATGGTGGGCGGCGCGGTATGACTGCAGTGCCAGAAAGCCTTTGAAATACAAAAAGGGCGAGCTGTAGTTGCCACAGGCAGAATCACGATCAACAGTTGCCTGAATATCCCGCGCCACTGCATCAATAATGCCCGACTCAGTAAACGCGTCGGACATAATACGGTGCAGCAGTGATGCTGGCGTTGAGGTGCTGGAAAGTTTGTTAGCCAGATGCTGGCTTAGAGCCGGGCCCATATCCTCATGGTCAAGAATCACCGTTTGCAGGTATTCGGCTAAAACCGGTTCTGACTTCGCTGATTCAGTGGCTTCAGCGCGGATTTTTTCCCACACAGATGATAGCGACATGCCATTTTTTGAATTCATAGTTACTGCTTTGTGGTTGCCAATGTTTTGAGCCTATTCTGAGATAGCTAGCATTAATATACCAGCCCGTTCTTGCGATACACCAAATATCCACCGAGTTAGCGCCGGCCTTTATAAGGCTATTGGCGGCAGCTCTTGCGGTGGCCCCGGTAGTCATTACATCGTCAACCAAAGCTAAGGCTCTGCATGCGATGGCATTTGGGTCAGTTACCTCAAAGGCATCCACTATGTTGTGCAGTCGTTGTTGCTTGTTGTGCTGCCGTTGTGGGCTGGCGCGCTGAGTGCGCTGGCAGATATCAGCGCGCACCTCAAGATGAGAGAGTCGCTGCTGAAGTTGGGCTGCAATGCTATGGCTCTGGTTGAAGCCCCGCCGCGCCAGTCTAGTCCAGTGCAGTGGCAGAGGTATCACTAGCAGGGGGATGTTTGTGCCGTAGGAGGCAGATATCAAATCAGCCAAAAAGCCTGATAGCTGAATAAGTTCCGGTGAATTTATGTCCCGCTTAAGCCGTTTGACTAGCCTATCTATGGGTGGCTGGTAATGAAAAGCGCTAATGCATCGACGGAAGGGCGGCGGTTTGCGTTGGCAATTGCCACAGGTCCCTTGGCTGTGCATCGGCGTGGCGCATTGGTTGCAACTACTGGTTAGCCAGGGCAAGTCTTGAATGCATTGATGGCAGAGACATTGGTTGTTTGGGCTCAGGGGGCCACGGCAGTAAAAGCAGCTTCCAGGCAGCAACTGATGAATTATTTTATTGAGTACATTGGAGGAACTGTCGATAGCAAACCTCCCTGTTTGCCGTCTAATATTTTGGTGTTAGCTGCATGTTGTAAGCGGAACCTTTTACAGGTGCTTTAGCTCACGTTATGCGTGGGATCACTGTCGTCCTCGTCCTCTTGAGCGCTGTTGGCCGCATTGGGGTGGCCTTTGCTGAGGTCGTTGTCGTCAAGGCCGTAGCCTTCGCTGAGGATGCCACCGGGCACCTTGGGTGCGTAATCTCTTGGTGGCTGAATGTCTTCAGGGTTGATCAGTGGATTACCATCTTCATCAACCAGCGACAGATCTGACCCGCCGGCTTTTAAAAGCTGGCGACCAATTTCAGGGCTGGCCAAGCGGATTGCACTGGTGGCGAGATGTTCATGGATCTGGCGATAGCTCTGAGCCATATTGGTGGTCAGATGAGAAACGGTGACAAAGTGCTCCGTCACCTCCTGTTGATAGCGCTTGAGTTGTTGTTCGCTCTGCTCAAGTTTTTTCTCTAAATCCCGCGTAGTCATATCACCACTGGTCGATTTGCGTGAATAGAGATGCCCGATACCTGCGCCAATCAAAAAGAATGCTGCTGCAATGAGTACCACGGTCAAAGTTGTCAATTTACTGCCCCCTGTTAGAGTCACTGGCCGCTATTTTTACCTTAGGTAATGGAAAAGGCCTGAACTGCTCTTATTGTAACGCAAAACTCTACGCTGAGTGGACCAGAGTTTGGCTTGTAACTGATTAATTTGCTGGTTAAAGTGCTGTTTGTCACTAAATGCCTAAGCAGTCTATGCCTACCCCTAAACAACGCTACCTCAAAGACTTAAATCGTGCAGGCTTTGTTGCCGATTCAGCTCAGGCCCAGGCGGTTGAGCATCTGGAGGGTCTGCACCAGCGTTTGACGGCTCTACATAGTCGACCGGCGGCGGGTCTTTTGGGTGGTCTACTGCAAAAGTTTGCTAAATCCCCCTTAAAACCGGAGCTGGGGCTTTATCTCTGGGGTGGCGTGGGGCGCGGTAAAACTTACTTAATGGATAACTTTTACGAGAGCCTACCCTTTGAGCAAAAAATGCGGGTTCACTTCCACCGCTTTATGCGTAGGGTTCATGAGGATCTAAAGCAGGTTAAAGGGCAGCAGGATCCGCTGCTAAAAGTCGCGGACAAAATTGCTGGCGAAACCACCGTCATTTGCTTTGATGAGTTT